>Ga0308165_1000060_pt1 | contig 295300 bp, 276 predicted proteins | sample PhyWR2_FD_201032 | JGI IMG/M metagenome (GOLD analysis project Ga0308165, IMG submission 201032) | Phyllosphere microbial communities from UC Gill Tract Community Farm, Albany, California, United States - DLSLW.R2 | ecosystem: Host-associated > Plants > Phyllosphere > Unclassified | place... | reverse complement strand
GCTAATCCAATTGCTTCTAACGATACTGAAGAAGGTCGTATCCAAAACCGTCGTGTTGAAACTGCTAGAAACTAGTATTTCAATATAAGATTTAAAAAAGTCCTGATGAAAATCAGGACTTTTTTTATGCCTTTTAGTTTTCTGTGTTAAGCTTTTTAGCTAAGTTTGTATCATGTACTTCTTTAGAAAAAAGGATCCAAACAGGCCAAATAATATCAATCTGAGAATTATGCATTTTATTAATGCATTGGCCATCTTAATTTTTCTTGCAGGTATCATCTACAAGCTTGTTCAATGGCTTGCTAAATAACCCTAATTATGAAACAAATTATTAAAACAAACAGTGCTCCAGCTCCAATTGGACCATATAGCCAGGCTGTACAAGCCGGAAATTTTTTATTCGTATCGGGCCAGGTTGCCATTAATCCTGAAAATGGAGAATTAAATATTGGCAATATTGAAGAGGAGACACACCAGGTAATGCGCAACCTTAAAGCTGTTTTGCTTGAGGCAGGTTTAACCTTTGATAATGTAGTAAAGTCTACTATTTTCTTAAGTGATATGGGTACCTTTGCTCAGGTAAATGAGGTTTATGGGCAATATTTTACTGCTGATTTTCCAGCACGCGAAACAGTTCAGGTTTCGGTGTTGCCTAAAAACGTTAATGTTGAAATCTCTGTAATTGCCATTGTTGGTTAATTTACAGAAAACAAGAATAAATATTTATTGCGGACATTGTTCCTTAGATTAGCTTGGGAGCAATGTCTAACCTTTGCTTACATAAAAGGTTCTCCGACATACCTATACCTTACTGAGAATACCTCTTCTGCCCTGGGTATTTAATATATCTCAATCCAGTTGTTTGCTTTTAACGGCGCATTTTCTACTTTAAAGAGAAAATAGATCTGCGTCAATTTTTTGCTTATTTGCTTTTGCTGCTACCGATCGTTATTTTTAATGCGGCTTTGCTAAAAATGTTGTTTACAAGAAATAGTAGAATACTTTGTTTAATTCGGTATTAGATACACCTGTTGAGTTTTTGAAAGGCGTTGGGCCAAGCCGTGCCGATGTTTTGAAGAAGGATCTCACCTTATTCACTTATCAGGATATGCTTGCGCACTATCCCTTTAGGTATATAGACCGTACAAAATATTTTAAGATTAATCAGATCAATCCTGATTCGCAGTATATCCAGATTATTGGGCGTGTAATTAGTAAAAAAGTAATAGGCGATAAAAGAGCTAAACGCATTATTGCTGTTTTTAAAGATGAAACCGGAGTCATGGAATTAGTTTGGTTCCAGAGCCTAAAATGGGTTGATGATAATATTACCGTGGGCACAGCTTACGTCGCCTTTGGGAAACCAAGCATCTTTAACGGAACATTCAGTATTTCGCATCCTGAAATGGAGCTGTATCAGCGCAAACAGGTGGGAAGGGGAAATTTAACCTTGCAGCCGGTTTATAACTCAACAGAGAAGCTTAAAAAGTTTAATCTCGATTCAAAGGGTCTGCAGCGTTTAATCGCTGGCCTGTTAGATCAGATTATACCTCAGGTGCCCGAAAATTTACCACAATACATCATCGATAAATATCAGCTGCCAGATAAAAGGATGGCTTTGCTGAACATTCACTTTCCTAAAAATCAAAAAGACTTAAACGCTGCTGAAAGACGGTTAAAGTTTGAGGAGCTGTTTTTTATTCAGTTGCAACTTCTGCATAATAAACACTTGCGTCAATTAAAATTTAAAGGTGCAACCTTTGATAAAGTTGGTGAAAAGGTGAACCGTTTTTATAAGGAATTTTTGCCGTTTGAGTTAACCAATGCTCAAAAACGTGTGGTTAAGGAAATCAGGATTGATACACAACGTGGTGTGCAAATGAACAGGCTTATTCAGGGAGACGTAGGGAGTGGTAAAACAGCAGTGGCACTGATGAGTATGCTGCTGGCAAATGATAACGGCTATCAGGCTTGTATGATGGCTCCAACCGAAATTTTGGCCCGTCAGCACTATGCCTCTATTACGGACCTTGTATCCGGAGACCTGGTGCGTGTTGCTATTCTTACCGGAAATACTAAGAAAAAGGAACGTACTGTGTTGCATGAGCAACTGGAGAATGGAGAAATCGATATTTTGATCGGAACGCATGCATTGATTGAAGATAAGGTTCAGTTTAAAAATTTAGGGCTGGTTGTAATTGATGAACAACACCGTTTTGGTGTGGAACAACGTGCTAAGCTTTGGCGGAAAAATATTATCCCTCCTCATATCCTTGTAATGACGGCTACACCAATTCCGCGTACTTTGGCAATGACCCTATATGGTGATCTTGATGTTTCTATTATTGATGAATTACCTGCGGGCAGAAAACCCATAGAAACAAAGCACCTTTTTGAAGGCCAGCGACTTAGAATGTTTGGTTTTATGAAGCAGGAAATTGCTAAAGGCAGGCAGGTTTATATTGTCTACCCTTTAATTAAGGAAAGCGAGAAATTAGATCTTTTGCATCTCGAAGCTGGAATTGAGCAGCTGAGTTACCAATTTCCCCGACCCGATTACCAGATCAGTATTGTGCATGGACAAATGCCAAATGCGGATAAACAGTTCGAAATGCAACAGTTTATTGATGGTAAAAGTCAGATTATGGTGGCTACAACTGTAATTGAAGTAGGTGTTAATGTACCTAATGCTTCTGTAATGGTGATTGAAAATGCTGAACGGTTTGGTCTTTCACAGCTTCACCAGTTGCGTGGAAGGGTTGGCCGTGGGGCAGAACAATCTTTTTGTATCTTAATGACTGGTAACAAACTCAGTAAGGAAGGCAAGATCCGTTTAGAAACGATGGTGCGGACCAACAACGGGTTCGAAATATCGGAAATAGACCTTCAGCTTCGTGGTCCCGGAGATATTACGGGTACACAGCAAAGCGGTGTGCTTGATCTAAAACTTGCAGATCTGGCTAAAGATCAGATAATTTTATCTGAAGCACGGAATACGGTTATTGAACTTTTTTCGGAAGATCCCCAATTAGAAAAACCTGAAAATGCTATTCTAAAGGCATATCTGCAAAAGCTGGAAAGAGGAATTTCTTTTGATAAGATAAGCTAATTTGTATTGAGTTTAATTTTCTAATATTATAATTTCTTTTCTCTCCTTTTTACAATAAAATTCGCTATTGTATTATTTGTCTTACTTGCCGTAGTTTTGTAATAGTTTTTTTACGATTCAGCCCCTTACAATTATTATTTTACCCCCTTTTTTAAATTCTTAATATTCCTATATTGCGTGTAACCAATTATGAACTGTTTAGTTGACAAGTCTATGTCAGGCGTACCTTTCAGTAATTTTATTTTATCATAATTAGTTGTGTGTCAGGTAAGGGGATTCATAATGGTTTACGCGATTTATTGACTATCTATCAGAGGGCAACAGTTCTATGGAGGTTGATGTAGGTATTTAACTCAATAACTCAAAGTATAATAATGCAAATACTGACAGTTCATGATTACTCATGAATATTAAATTGTATTACAATCAATATCTAACCAAAATAAATTAAAAACTATGAAAAAAAATCTATTGAGGACTTTTGCCAGAAGTAGCATGTTTCTTGTTTGCGGTGGTTGTCTGGTCTTTTCTCCATTTGCCAGCATGTCTGCTGAAACATCATTGCATGAAAAGGAACCCTTTGATTTTTACAAAATACCCCTCCAGGATATTATTGTGAAGGGGAAGGTTACAGATGCTAAGGGCCCAATTCCAGGCGTAAGCGTGAAGTTGAAGGGAGGCTCAGCAACTACAGTAACCGACGGCTCCGGAAATTTTAGCATTAAGGTGCCTGAGGATGCAACACTGGTATTTACCTACGTAGGTTACGTAGATCAGGAGGTTCAGGTAAAGAGCCAAACCAACATTAATGTACGGTTATCAGAGAATAACCAAAACTTATCTGAAGTAGTCGTAGTAGGATATGGAACCCAAAAAAAGGCGGTTGTATCTGGTGCGGTTGCTTCGGTTAAAGGTACTGAACTCGCTAAATCCTCATCGGTAAACTTAACCAATTCACTAGCCGGGCGCTTACCGGGTGTAACTGCTTTACAGGGGAGTGGAGAGCCTGGTTACGACGGTTCTACCATCAGAATCCGTGGGACAAACTCGCTTGGAAACAATAATGCCCTAATTGTAATTGATGGTATCCCTAACCGTGCAGGTGGTATCGAAAGGTTAAATCCAAACGATATTGAAAGTGTATCAGTATTAAAGGATGCATCTGCTGCTATTTACGGTTCGCAAGCGGCTAATGGGGTAATCTTAATTACCACCAAATTAGGTAAATCAGGAAAGCCACAGTTTTCATACGACTTTAGTTATGGTTTACAACAGCCTACACGCATACCGAAAATGGCTAATTCCGTACAATATGCCGAAATTCTGAATGAGCTGAATATCTTTGGTTCGGATATTAATCCAAATGAATGGACGGCGGCATGGAACAGTTTTAAATCTACCGGTTCTTATACTTCTACAACCGGAAAAACAATTAATGCCGCTTATAAAGCTGATGAAATCAGGAAGTTTGGCGATGGTTCAGATCCGCTAAGATACCCTAATACCGATTGGTTTAAAACGACTTTTCAGAACTGGTCGCCTCAGCAAAGGCATAATGTTCAGATTAACGGTGGCAGTGAAAATGTAAAATATCTGGTTTCCTTAGGCTATCTGGATCAGGATGGATATTATAAAAATTCTGCCACAGGTTACAAACAGTATGATATGCGGTTTAATCTCGAAGCAAAGTTGAGTAAATATATTACCACAACGTTAGGGGTATCGGCCAGAGAAGAAGACCGTAATTTTCCAACAGTTGGGGCCAGTGATATCTTCAGGTTTTTAATGAGGGGACGTCCAAATGAAATTGCAATATGGCCAGATGGCAAGCCCGGAAAGGATATTGAATATGGTTATAACCCGGTAGTATCTACTACAGATTTAACGGGAACTAATAAAGATGTTAGAGATTACTTTCAAACTACCGGTAAAGTAGAAATTAAAATTCCTGGCGTGGAAGGATTAAAGGTAACAGGTATAGCTGCAATAGATAAATATTCTGGCAGACAGAAAAACTGGCAATTACCCTGGACACTTTACGATTGGGATAAAAAAACGTTTCAGGCCGATGGTGTAACGCCAGTATTGACGGGTACCATAAGGTCGCAATATACCGATCCCAGGTTAAGGGAAACTGCTGGTGGGCAATTGGCCATCAACCTGACCGGAATGGTTAATTATGATAAAAAAATTGGTGATCATAATATTGGTTTGATGGCTGGGGTAACCAGGGAAAAAGTTGATAATGATGGTTTTACAGCTTTCAGAAGATATTTTATTTCACAATCTGTTCAGGAATTATTGGCTGGTGATGAACGCGAGCAATCATTAGGTAATAATCCAGGCGATCCAAACAATTTATTCAAGAGGGCACGTTTAAGTTATTTTGGAAGGGTAGGATATAACTATAAGGAAAAATACCTTGCCGAATTTTTGTGGCGTGTAGATGGTTCTTACATCTTCCCAACCGATAGGCGTTTCGGTTTCTTTCCAGGGGTATCAGTTGGCTGGCGCTTATCAGAAGAGCCTTTTTTCAAGGAAAATGTTAAGTTCGTAAACAATTTAAAACTGAGAGCATCGTATGGACAAATGGGTGCTGAGGCATATTTCGGAGATGCGCTGCAAGAATACCAATACCTCAGCTTAATGAATTTTGGAACATATACGTTTAACGATCTTGTTACTAAAACGTTAACAGAAGGCAAAGTACCTAATTTCAACTTTGGATGGGAAGTAGCCAATAATACCAACGTAGGTTTGGATGCATCCTTTCTAAATAACAAATTATCACTTGAATTAGATTATTTCTATAATAAACGTACAAACATTCTAATTAGCAGGGGTAGTTCAGTGCCTGAAAGCTCGGGCATTACCGATCGTTTACCACCTGTAAATCTTGGAAAGGTAAACAACAAAGGTTTTGAATTTAAATTAAGCTACAATGACCAGGTTGGTGATTTAAACTTTGGAGTGAGTGTAAACGGAGGCTATGCAAAAAATAAAATCATTTTTTGGGATGAAACCCCTGGTGCTCCTGAATGGCAGTACTCAACTGGTCGTATAACCAACTCCTGGTTAGTATACGATTATGATGGCGTTTTTAAAGATCAGGCAGAAATTAATGCCAATACATTAAATTATAGTGCGCTAACCAGCACCTTACGTCCTGGTGATATGAAGTTTAAGGATATTAATGGTGATGGTAAAATCAATGCCGATGATAAAATCCGCCTTGATAAAAACGGCACACCAACCTTTACCGGAGGTTTCAATTTAAACCTGCAATATAAAGGGTTCGATTTGTCGGTACTGGTGCAGGGCGCAACCGGCGGGATGCAGATTGTGGGTATAACCGAATCTGGCGATATTGGTAATTTCCTGGAGTGGTCATATCTAAACCGGTGGAGCATTGATAATCCAAGTTCGGTAAATCCGCGTTTATCTAATCGTGGAGCAACCTATTATACCGATAGCAATAATGCATTAAACAATACTTATTGGTTGCGGAGCAATAATTACCTCAGGCTTAAAAACGTAGAGTTAGGCTATACCTTGCCAAATACACTGGTAGAAAAAGCAGGACTGAATAGTGTAAGGGTTTATGCGAACGGATTAAACCTGGCTACGCTGGATAAAATCAAGATATGGGATCCCGAATCACCAAATTCGAGTGGACAATATTATCCACAGGCCAGGGTAATCAATTTTGGTATTAAAGCCGCTTTTTAAAGTGTAATCAAGTTTAACCGTTACAATCAAGAATATGAAAGCAATAAATAAAAATATAAAGCTCTATATATTAATTTTCACTACCATTTTTGCAGCATCGTGTAAAAAAGATTTTTTAAATGTAGAATCGCCCGGACAGGTGCCTGCAGAATCAGTATGGAAAGATCCTGCAACTGCACAGGCATTCGTTAATGATATCTATAACGGATTGGGTGTTGGAGGTTTCTCTGAACAAATGTTGGCTTCTGTTTCAGATGAAGCCCTGTTTACCCACCCAACCCGTGGTATAGATCTGGTTAATAATGCTACCATTAATCCTTCTACATTAGGTTGGGTAGACGATACCTGGGCATACAAGCAAATGTATAACCGCATCAGGGCCTGTAATATTACCATCGAAAAAATTACCAGTGGCGATAATGGTTTGAGCAGCCAATCGTTAAAAGATCAGTTATTGGGTGAAGCTTATTTTCTAAGGGCTTATTTCTATCAGCAGTTATTACGCTTTTATGGCGCTGTACCCCTTATTACAAAAGTTTATGTGTTAGATGATAACTATAACGTAAAAAGGAATACGTACGAAGAGTGTGTGAATTTTATTGTTAAAGACTGCGATGAAGCCAACAGGTTGTTAACAGGTAAAACGTTAGATAAAGGGCGTACTACTGCAACTGCTGCATTGGCCTTAAAATCAAGGGTATTAATTTATGCTGCAAGCGACCTGCATGACAGGGCAAAACTTACTTCTAAAATTACAGGCATTGCGGCCCAAAAATTAGATTTTTTAAGTTATGCAAGTGGCAGCCAGGCAGATCGATACCGTTTGGCACAAACTGCAGCTAGAGCCGTGATTGATTTAGGTACAGGTTATAAATTAAATCTTTCTGCGCCCGCTACGGTAACAGATGGCCAGCTAAATTATAAAAGCATTGCCATGGGTGGAGCAAGTAAGGCACCGGGAATAGATGCTACTGCAGCATCAGAACTCATTTTTGCCCGTTATTTTATCATCCAGAACAATATTAAACATGCACAGCAAAATGGCCCGAATGGTTACCATAACTGGGCGGGAAATACACCTATCGGCTTGCTGGTTGATGATTATGAGATGAAAGATGGTAGCAAATTTAGCTGGACAAATACCACACAAAAAGCTAATCCTTATCAGGATAGAGACCCTCGTTTTTATGCAACCATTTTATACGATGGTGCAGGTTGGAAACCGCGTGATAAAGCTTCGGGTGATGTTGATCCGGCTAACCAGATCCAGACCGGTATTTATGATTTAATGGACAATTCAGGCAGAATTGACTTTAAAGGTTTAGATACGCGTGCAAGCTCAATTGAAAACTGGAATGGTAGCTGGACAGGATACTATTACCATAAATTTATCGATCCGGATCCGGCTATTGTTGATGCTTCTATGTCGCAGAATGTACCGTGGCCGTTCTTTAGGTATACTGAAGCGGTGTTTAATTATATCGAAGCGAGCATTGAGCTTGGTGAACTAAGTAATGCTACAACCTGGTTAAACAAAATCCGTTTCAGAGCAGGTATGCCAGCTGTAACCGCTACAGATCAGGATGGACTTAGAGAAGCTTACCGTCACGAACGCCGTATCGAAATGGCTTACGAAGAACAACGTTATCATGATACCCGCAGGTGGTTAATTGCAGGTGAAACATTGGGCAGAAAAACCACTTATATTAAGGTTACTGGTAAATTTAAACCTGGCAAAACTATGTCGGCACCTTACCATTACGATAATACCGTTTACGATTATACCTACACCCCAGTTGTAGAAAATGCACAGGAAAATAGGAGTTGGAACGATAAACTTTATTTCAGGCCATTTAGCCGCGATGAAGTAAACAAAAATAACGCACTCGAACAAAACCCGGGATACTAAACGTATCATTTAAAATTTAACCCGATGGATAGTGTAAGGCTATTCATCGGGTTTTTTGTGGAATAACATTTAAGATTTATGATTTGATATTTTTACTTTTCAATAGAAAAACAAGCAATCTTAAGTCTTTGTCCATTCCAGTATTTAATTTTCAAAGCTTAATTTTGCAGATAAACTCTTCTCAGTGTCAAATTCTAACCCTATAATCGTTAAACAAGATCCATTCGCTGCCTTGCGGTATAAAGAATTTCGTTCTTACATCGGGCTGAGATTCTTTTTTACTTTTGCTTATCAAATGCAAGCTATTGTACTTGGTATCTACATTTATCATTTAACTAAGGATCCTCTTGCATTAGGATTAATTGGACTTTGCGAAGCCATTCCGGCAATAGCAATTGCACTCTATGGTGGATATATTGCAGATAAAAGTGAAAAAAGAGCACTATTGCTTAAAATATTCTCGACTGTATTTTTATGCTCGGTAACTATGCTGATCGTAACAAGTATTTACATGAAACCTTATCTGTCTAACGATTGGATTGTAAAAATTCTATATGGTATGGTTTTTTGTATTGGTCTGGCAAGAGGTTTTTTCGGCCCTGCAAACTTCTCTTTGCAGGCTTCTATTGTCCCCAAAGAGATATATCCAAATGCAAGTACCTGGAGTAGTTCCAGCTGGCAAATGGCATCAATATTAGGTCCTGCAGCAGGAGGTTTAATCTATGGTTTTTTCGGAATTACGGTAACCTATGTTGTGATTATTTCATTTATATTCATTTCATTAATCTGTATCTTTTTTCTAAAAGTGCATCCGCCTAAATTCCTTCCTAAAATGAGCATTGGGCAAAGCTTAACAGAAGGGATACAATTTGTGTTTAAAACCAAGATGATGGTTTGGGCGATGAGCCTGGATCTGTTTTCGGTATTTTTCGGAGGTGCTGTAGCTCTTCTGCCTGTTTTCGCTAATGATATTTTAAAAGTAGGAGCCGAGGGATTAGGCTTTATGCGTGCTGCGGCATCAACGGGCTCTGTGATTACCATGTTGGCAATGACCCGTTTTTCGCCAATGGGAAAGCCCTGGAGAAACCTGCTTATTGCTGTTACCGGATTTGGTTTAAGTATTATTTGCTACGGGCTATCTAAGAGTTTCTATTTAACGCTGTTTTTCTTGTTTCTGGAAGGATCATTCGACAGCGTGAGTGTCATCATCCGCCAAACCATCATGCAATTGCTTACGCCTGATGAGATGCGAGGAAGAGTATCAGCTGTAAATAGCATGTTTATAGGTTCGTCAAATGAAATTGGTGCTTTTGAATCTGGTTTAACCGCTAAATTAATGCGAACTGTTCCAGCAGTTGTTTTTGGTGGAAGTATGACTATTGGAATCGCATTTATTACCTGGTTAAAAACGAAGTCGTTAACGAGGCTGAGTTTGCAGGATATTAATGAACAGACGACTAAAGGTGTTTAGTTACTAAAAGAGCTGTCAACTTTAATAGCCTTTTGCTAGAAAGTTGAGAACTCTGAAATTTATGTTTAATTACCGATAGTTCAATTTTTTGCAAATGATTTGGGCATGCCCCAAGCTGCGCAAGGGTCGGGCTATACGTTTCAATCTTTTTTGAAGAAAAATCAAAAAAGGATTTCCACTGCTATCCCTCATGCAAAACCCACAACAGTTAAAAAAGTGTCAGTTATATTTTTGCCTGAAAGAGTTGTCAACTTTAATAGCCATTTTGCTAGAAAGTTGACAACTCTATAATTCAATAATAAATTAACTATTTATTGTGTCTTTGTTTCTTGGTGGTGAAAAACAAAAATGGTCCGTGAGTACACGAACCATGGCGATGAGTGTCAGTTATATTTTTGCCTGAAAGAGTTGTCAACTTTAATAGCCATTTTGCTAGAAAGTTGACAACTCTATAATTCAATAATAAATTAACTATTTATTGTGTCTTTGTTTCTTGGTGGTGAAAACAAAAATGGTCCGTGAGGACAAGAACCATGGCGATGAGTATTGCTTTCCAAAAAACCGTGTAGAGTTGTCAACTTTTCATAGCTAGTTTGTTAGAAAGTTGACAACTCTGGAATTAATAAAATTAACTATTTATTGTGTTTTATTCTTGGTGATGAAAAACAAAAATGGCCCGTAAGAATACGGACCATGGTGAAAATTAAAACTTCTTATTCTTTCCCCACATGAGGTAAATAATCGAGCCTAGAAATGGGGCGAAAAGGATAATGATAAACCAAAGTACTTTTACCGTAAAACCCATGCTGCTGTTTCTTGATATATGGTACAATGCGGTTAATATTAAGGCCAACCATAATATAGCTGCTATAACAATGATAATTGCGATGTGATTGCTCTCTACTTGTGCCAGTAACATGATTAAGAATATTGTTCCTTAAGCTTCAACAACTCTTTCGCCAATTTGTTGGCGCCACATGGCCTGATATAAGCCATTTTGTGCAATTAGTTCTTCATGTTTTCCCTGCTCAATAATGTGGCCTTTTTCTAATACATAAATTTTATCGGCATGTTTAATGGTAGATAAACGGTGCGCAATTAAAATGGTAATGTGATCGGTTAAATTTGAAACTGAACGAATGGTTTTGGTGATCTCTTCTTCCGTAATCGAATCCAGTGAAGAAGTTGCTTCATCAAAAACCAAAATATCTGGCTGACGGAGCAGCGCTCTGGCGATTGATAAACGTTGCTTTTCTCCTCCTGATACCTTCACGCCACCTTCACCAATCAACGAATCCAGACCTTTATCTGCACGGGCCAGTAAGGTTTGGCATGCAGCCTGGTTTAATACTTTATAACATTCTTCATCTGTAGCTTTAGGATTTACAAATAACAGGTTTTCTCTTATTGTTCCCGAAAACAGCTGTGTATCTTGTGTAACAAAACCAATTTTTTCGCGCAAGGCATCTAAATCAATTGCGTTGCTGGAAATGCCATTGTATAAAATCTCACCCTCTTTTGCGGGATATAAGCCAACTAATAATTTTACTAAAGTTGTTTTTCCGGAACCTGAAGGACCAACAAAGGCAATGGTTTGACCGTTATGGGTTTTGAAAGAAATGTTTTCCAGGGCATTACGGTTGGCAGTTTGATGTTTAAAGCCAACTTCGTTAAAGGTTAAATCTTTAATTTTTTGAATGGAAATCGGGTTTTCAGGTTTCTTATCAATTGGTGTACTCAATATCTTTTTAAAGTTCCCTAAAGAAACTTCCGCTTCACGCCAGGCTAAAATTACATTTCCGAGTTCCTGCAATGGTCCGAAAAGGAAAAAGGAATAAAAGAGGAAAGTTAAATACTGCCCCGCTGTAATGGAATTATCAAAAATAAGCAATAGCAAAACCAAAATCATGGTACTCCGCACCAGGTTGACCGTGGTACCCTGAACAAAACTCATGCTCCGAACATACTTTACCTTTTTGAGTTCGAGACCTAAAATTTTATAAGTGGTTTTGTTTAACCTTTCAATTTCCTGGTTGGCCAGTCCGAGACTTTTTACCAGTTCAATGTTTCTTAATGATTCTGTGGTAGAGCCAGCCAATGCGGTTGTTTCACCAACAATAGAACGTTGAATGGTTTTAATTTTCCTACTCAAAAACCAACTGACAAAACTGATGATTGGAATGGCTGTAAAATAAACCAGAGTAACCTTATAACTTATAGAAACGGAATAAACGATTACGAAGATCATCCCGATTAAGCTTACAAATAAGATGCTGATAAATGCGGTGATGAATTTTTCTGAGTCTAAGCGTACCTTCTGTAAAATTCCTAATGTTTCACCGCTTCGCTGATCTTCAAATACCTGGTATGGTAATTTCAACGAATGCTGTAAGCCATCGGCATACATTCTGGCACCTACTTTTTGTACGATTACACTCGTAAAGTAATCCTGAAAATTCTTGGCTATTCGCGAAACCATGGCTGCACCAATGGCCAAACCAATTAAACCCAGTGAGCCCCAAAGATACTGGGCATAGGTTAATTTGTCTTTTTGATTGATGAAACGGTCTAAAATTCTTCCGGTAATATATGGATCTAAAAGTGAAAAGCCAATATTGAAACCTGCAAGCAATAACGCCAGAACCACAATCCACTTGTGATTTTTCAGGTAGTCTAATAATAATCCCATTAAAGTTTTGTTGTTTTTAAATACAAACATAAAAAAAGGGAACGGATAAAAATCCATTCCCTTTTTTTATGACTTTAAGCTAAGATACTTAGCTAATATTTGTTTAAAATCCGTAACGTAAACCGATTTGCGCCTGCCAAGGATTACCCGATGGTATCACTAAACCGCTATTATTGATCCTGTAATTGAACTGACGCTTAGTCGTGTCGTAATTGGCTACTGCCGGAGTTATTTCTTTGCCTGCAGCGTCTTTTACTGCTGGAATTCCTAAACCGTAAATAGCCTGTGTAGCCAAGGTTTCTGAAGTACCCCAGGTTTTCTTAAATAAGTTGGCCACGTTAAACAAGTCGCCAGAAATTTCAATACTTTGTTTTTTACCTGGTCCGAATTTAATCACGTAAGCCAATCTTAAATCAATCGTACCGTAAAAACCGTTAATACCACCATTACGTTCTGCAAATGTACCTTCATATTTTAGGATATAATCTTTTAAACTTTTGCTTGCAAGTGGATTATCCAATAATGCCTGTAAACCATTGCGAACATTTGCAGGTGTACTTGGGTTATTTCTGTCGAAAATGAAAGCCAGATCGTTTGTAGATACGAAATCGCCATTGGTATTACTTCCTGAAAGTAAACTATATCTTGTGCCGCCAATAGCCGAATAACGCACACCTGCTTTAATGCCATGGAATGATGGTAATGTACCATAAATAATTACCTTATTACGGAACTGACCATTAGAATAAGTCATTTTGCTTAAATTCCTTGGATCATCAACTACTGGCAAAGATAAAGTTGCAGAATTGGCTACGTTACCATTGTAAGAAGTATTGTCCTTTGCATCATTCCAGGTATAACTTGCAGTAATTTCTCCATCTTTAAAGTATTTCCAGGTACCATCAACAACAATGGCAAACTGGTTTACTTTACCCTTACTGTTTAATTCTAGCACTCTACCAAAGGTGTTAGTTGTTAAACGGCCTGCTTTCCAATCTGCTACTCCGTTTGATGGAATTGAAGGCACAAATACCCCTCTGTTGCCTTCGTTTGCCAAAGTAAAATATGGTGTTGCGGCCATGTTTCGATCTACATACATATAATTATTGCGGGCTAAAGTTGCATAACCTGTAATGCCGATACGTATTTTGTCATTAATTAACTTATTGTATGATAGATTGGCTTTATATACCACTGGTAATTTGGCATCATCAGCATAAGTATTTATGGTTTGTAGTTGGGCTCCTGGTAGCGTTGGTGCGATAGCTGTGCCATTTCTGTAGTTGGCAAAATCGGGTGTTGGGATACCAGTAGTTATATCAACCGTTCCAAAATGTTTTCCATCAAAAGTAAGGTTGTTAATGGTTACGTAGTTGTTCACGTCTGATCCGAAAATACCTGCTCCCAAACGAACGTAATCAGTATGTTTTTCGTTAATATCCCAGTCCAACTGGATACGTGGCTGAATTAAAAACTGTTTTAATTCATTATCCGTTCTCACACCGATCGCATCATACAACTGTTGGTTAAGTGGCGATGTTGGGTATTTGCTATAATCTAAACGCAAACCTCCCGTAAAATCTAAACCTTTACCTAGTTTGGTTTGCATCTGGCCATAAATGGCTGAGTTCAATAATTTACCGGTTACAGTAGGATCAGCTACCAATGGCACTTCCCTGTAGTAACGGTTAGGGATTAAATTATTAAAATTTTGTACTGAATTTTGTACGTTTCCAGCTGCTGTAGTACCAGAGTTCGTAAATTCAAACCTTCCGTTTACTTCACTGCCATACAATGATTTTGCATGGGTGTACATAATATCTATACCAAAGGTGTATTTAATTTTATCAGTATTATAATAAATATTATCAACCAACTGAAAAACGTTATTGGTAAAACCTTCTTGTCCGAAACGGTGACCGCCGATCTGGATAGCTGTAGTCACATTACTGCCGTTTGATAAAGTAGAAGGAACATTATTTACAACTGCTCTTGGTATGGCGTAAGACAACTCATCGTTTTGTGTACTGGCCTGGAAAGTATATAAATGCTGTACTTTTAACTCGTTGGTAACCTTGCTGCTCACAGTAGAACGAAGTGTTGCTAACAAACTGTTGTCAACATTTTTATCGTTTCCGTAACTTTCGTAAAAGTTGATTGCCGTATTATCTGCAAGCCCAAGTGGGTTTCTATCATTGGTATAATTATCCCGAACAGTTAATAAGTTCTTGTCATCAATTTGCCAGTCTAAACGCAAGAAACCAGCATCTGTTCCTCTTTTCTTATCGAATGAACCATATTGAGGTGTATTGGCCACGCCATATTTATTTCTGGCAACAGTTAAAAAGTCTTTTAATGTTGTATTGGTAACGTTGAAACGGGCCTCATCTGCTGATGAATTGATATCGGCAATAACTAAAGGACGAGAATCTCTTTGATGATCCCAAACGGCAAAATAATGTAATTTATCTTTTATGATTGGTCCGCCTAAGCTAAATCCATACTGGTATGTAGAGAAATCATTCACTCTTTTGTTCCCTCTGATATCATATTGGCTCGCTAAAAAATCAGCTCTGTTATAAGCGAATGCACTACCTGTAACCTGGTTTGTACCTGATTTGGTTACAGCGCTAATTGTACCGCCACCGGCACGGCCTAAACTTACATCATATTGGTTGGTAACTACTTTAAACTCCCGAACACTTTCGATAGAGATGGAATATGGCGCACCGCTACGGCTTGTCGTACTTCCTGCTGAAGTAGGGTTTTTTGCCGTCATACCATCAATAGTAAAGTTGGTAGAAGAGCCCAGCTGGCCCGCAATACCACTTGCTCCCGATAGTGGAGATAAATCTGTTAAGCTCGAGAAATTACGGCCGTTTACTGGTAATAAGTTCATCGTTTTAGATGAAATCTCGGTAGATGCACCAAATTGTTGCACTTTATTTCTTAATGAAGATCCGTTAATCTCTACACCACCGAGGTTTTGAGCAGTTTCCTGCATATTAATGGCAACCTTTACCGCATCACCCTGGTTTAACATGTAGCCTATTCTGTTTTGTTCGGCATAACCGATGTAGATGGCTTTAACCGTGTAAGGTCCACCCAAAGGAAGCTCTTTAAAAGTGTACTCACCTTGTGCATTAGTAGAAGTTTTAGTGGTAAAACCTGTTGAGTTGTTCCGGATCTGGATGGAAACGCCTGGAATGGGTTTCTTTTGTTCATCCGTTACAATGCCCGAGATTGATGCTTGTGTGGTTTGTGCCATAGCCGAATTACTGGAATAGCATAAAAACAGCATCACTGCAATTAGTAAATTTTTAATCATGATCAGTTTTTTGATTTGTTATCTGACCGCAAAGGTGTTATTGTAGTGTTAAGCTGATGGTGATTTTATATTATGAAATGGTTTATAAATTATTCAATTTCTGAATTGATGTTAAATTAAAGATTTCTGATTTATTAATATTTCGGTTGGTGTATCAAAAACAAAAACGGCCAATAAATTAATATTGGCCGCTATTTGTTAAATTAGTGTTGCTTATTTCTGCTCAGCGATATATTTATCACTAAACTTTTTATCCAATTGTTTATGCAGATTATCCAGGTTAATATCCCTGCCCTGAATAAATGCCTGCTCCACTTTATTGGTGCGCATATCCAATGCATCGCCAGTAGAGATAAAGAGAGTAGCATCCTTGCCTGTTTCAATGCTCCCAGTTGTTTTATCTACACCCATCGCTTTTGCTGCGTTTAAGGTGATGGTAGATAGCGCTTTTTCTTTATCTAATCCCCAGGCCGTAACCGTACCCGCCATAAAAGGCAAATTGCGTTGTTGCCAATAACCATCAATACTCAATACTACGTTTAAACCTGCATTGGCTAATACGGCAGCATTTTTATAAGGCATGTTTACATCATCATCATTGTTGTTCGGTAAAGCATGAGGTTGTTTCACCACCAGGGTAATGTTATTGTCTTTCAGGAAATCGATGATCAGGTACGCTTCATCTGCTCCGGTGATTACCGGAGTGATACCAAATTTCCTGGCGAAATTAACTGCTGCAACAATATCCTTCTGACTATCTGCCGCAATAAATAATTTCTCATTTCCCGAGAAAACCTTTTTCATCGCTTCGAAACGGGTATTGATTACTTCGGGTTTACCCATTTCGGAATAGGCTTTTGCTTCAGCAAAAAACGACGTTAACTGCGCAATTGCAGCCTGCGTTCTTTCTGCTAACACTTCCGGCGATAACTGTGGTCTGCCGAAGCCACCAAAGCCACCTCTAAAACGAGGGGTAACCGGCCAGGTCATATGCATGGCATCATCAGTTTTAAGGGCTGCATCTTCCCAGTTCCAGGCATCGAGCTGAACCACTGATGAACTGCCCGAAACCGTGCCGCCCTGCGGTGTTGGTTGTGCCATTAACACGCCATTGCTACGCAAGGTGGCCGGAACTTTCGAATCTGTATTGTAAGCCACGATAGAACGGATGTGCGAATTAAAATCACCTATTTCCTGAAAATCCAGGGTCGCTTTTACGGCTTCAATTTCTGTTAAACCCAAATTGGTGGTGGCTGCAATAAAGCCAGGATAAATGTGTTTGCCTGTAGCCACAATACGCAGTACATCATCCTGTGGCACTTGTCCGTTAGCCGTAACCGAAATAATTTTTCCGTTGCCAAAAAGGATGGTTCCGTTTTCAATCACTGTTCCATTACCCACATGTACAGTTGCACCTGTTATGGCGATGGTTTTACTTTGTTTTTTAGCTGGCGAAATGTTTGCCTGCGCAAAACACATCAGGCTTGTTGCCGATAAAGCCAGGCTGAATAGATATCTGTTAGTGTGCATGTTCTTTCTCGGTTAATTCTGCTGAATAGTTTTCTAAAGTTTCGCAATTGTACAGGCGTGGTGCATCACCCAATGGACGTTGCGTACGGCCACCTTTACTTTTGTTCTCTAACATCTTTTGGATCAGACGTGCTTTTTCTGCCTGTTGTGTTTTAATTACCTTCATGTCTTTATCAATATCCCAGTAGGCAATGCCATCTACAAAAGTTTTTTCCGCCCTGGCATAAATAGAAAGCGGATTGGCTGTCCAGATTACCACATCAGCATCTTTACCTGCTTTTAAGCTGCCCACTTTGTCGTCAATATGCAGCATCCTTGCCGGATTAAGCGTTACAAATTTCAGTGCATCTTCTTCAGGTACATTACCGTATAAAACTGATTTGCCTGCTTCCTGGTTTAAGTGACGGGCCATTTCTGCATCATCAGAATTGAAAGCAGTGGTTACACCAACATTATGCATAATTTTTCCGTTGTAAGGAATAGCCTCAGCTACTTCGTTTTTATAAGCCCACCAATCAGAAAAGGTCGAGCCTGCAATGCCATGCGCTTTCATTTTATCGGCCACTTTATAACCTTCTAAAATGTGCGTAAAGGTGTTGATCTTGAAACCCAAACTATCAGCTACATGAATTAACATGTTAATTTCGCTTTGTACATAAGAGTGGCAGGTAATGAAACGTTTGTTATTCAAAATTTCTACAATGGCATCCAGTTCAAGGTCTTTACGTACACTGTTACCCTTTACCGAAAGCACTTTTGCATATTCTTTTGCCCGGGTAAATTCATCCACAAAAGTTTGCTCAACACCCATACGCGTAACCGGGAAACGGGCGCCGGTACCAAAATTACTCTGTTTAACATTTTCGCCTAAAGCGAATTTTATGAAACCATCGGCACCTGCAAATTTCAGTTCCTCTGGCGATTTACCCCAACGTAATTTAATCAATTGCGATTGGCCACCAATCGGGTTTGCCGAACCGTGTAAGATATGAGAAGTGGTTACCCCTCCAGCCAGTTGACGGTAAATATTCACATCTTCTGAATTGATGATATCGGCCACGCGTACCTCAGCCGAAACCGATTGTGCACCTTCATTAATGCCACCTGCGCCAGCAATATGCGAGTGTTCATCAATAATACCAGCGGTTACGTGTTTGCCTGTAGCATCGATCACTTTAGCGCCGCTTGCTGAAAGGTTTTTACCAACGGCTTTAATTTTTCCGTTTTCTAAAAGTACATCCGCATTTTGAAGGATGCCGTCTTTTTCGTTCGTCCAAACGGTGCCGTTTTTAATCAGTACGGTTTCCTGTTTAGGGAGTTCGGTATCACCGAAGGCCGAGAAAGGATAAATGACCGGTCCCAAGGCCAAAGTAGCTTTAGGCTCCTCTTTTTTAGGTGTTTCTTTCGCTGCTTCTTTATAAGTTGCGGTAAACTTTCCCGTAGTACCATCAGCCAATGCCGATTCGCCTTTTAAGGTAACCGGATTTGCCGAAGTGATGTAACCACTTAAACGGATATCGCCTATCGGATTTTTCTTTAAGTTGAAATTGATGCTTACCCAATCGCCATTTCTGGTAAAGGTGGCCGTAGTTTTTATGCTATCTGCACCAGCTCTTTCAACTGCCGCGGTAGATCCGCCACCAGTGCCGGTAATTTTTAAGGTTAAAGCGCCAACGCCATCAACATTTAAATTGTAAGTGCCACGTACATCGCTTACATCCATCTTATTTACGATGAAACGTTTGCCCTGTATCCAGTTTTCGAAAATGATGTTTCCGTTTTTGAACAGGTTATCAGATGAGATCAAAAAGTTAGCAACTTTTCCTTTTTCTATAGAACCTACTTTATCGCTGATACCCAAAAGTGAAGCAGGGATTTCGGTAACCGATTGCAAGGCTTGCTTTTCAGTTAAGCCATTTTCTATCGCTGTGCGGATGTTCGCCCAAAAATCGCGGCTGTTTTCTAATCCAAATGCTGTCAAGGCAAATTTAATTCCTGCTTTTTCCAATGCTGCAGGATTGGTTGGCGCCAGTTCCCAGCCTTTCATTTGTGATAAAGTTATATTTCTGGCTTCTGCCGGATCTTCCACATCATAAGCTTTAGGGAAAGTTAGCGGAATGATTAAACTTGCTCCCGTAGCTTTAACTTCATTAATGCGCTGGTATTCATCGCCGGTGGATTTAATGATATATTTCTTGCCGAATTCTTTCCCGATTTTATCGGCACGCAGAATGTTCTGCCAGCCGTCAACTTCAAAAATCTGTGGCATGGCCTGTTGTTTGGCAAATTCATCCAGCGAGATATTATATTCATCTTTTTGTTTGCCATACCATTGTGCATCGTAGTAGGTTTGGCGTAATAAGGCAATAGAACCCATTAACGAAGTCGGGTAATCGTTTGATGAACTTCCTTTGTTAAATGAATAGTTTGCTGCGGTTTGGTCCTTTAAAAATACGCTATTGTCGGCGCCCTCGTTTAAAGTTACTACAGCAGAAACACCACGAGCAATACCGTCTCGATTAATCACATTTACACTTCCGAAACCAACTTTGCGTAATTCATCCGCTTTTTTGCTGTCGGTAGAAAAGATGCTTTTTACATAAGTTTCTGGCCTGATGGATTCATTCCAGCCATATGCACCTTTTTTGGTGGATACAAAAATAGACTGACGCTGGCCGCCGAAACTGCGTTGCTGTGCAGGTGCCTCGGCCAGACCATAGCTCGTAAAAGCATCAACCAGTGATGGATAAATAAATTTTCCTTTTAAATCAATCACCACATAACCTTTGGGCACAGTTAAGCCGGCTCCAACAGTCTGAATAGTTTGTCCCTTAATTAAAAGGGTAGCATTTGTTAAAGTTTGGTTGGCATTTACTACTATCGTTGCATTGGTGAAGGCAAACATTCCAGGTCTGGTATCAAAAGAGCCGTTAACAGGGAAGGAGGTTTGCTGTGCAAACAGAAATGTAGCAGAAAATACCAGCCAAAGAGCAAGTAAAATTTTCTTCATAATAAGTTTAGGTTTTAATTTGTTTAAAACTAATATAAATAAGCGTTCAATCTGTTGAATATCCTATTTTTTACAATTAATGTCTATTTTTGAATCATAGAAATTTATTAATATGAACGATATTTTAAAAAGTGCCCACTCTGGGTGGCGCTATGTGGTTTTTCTTTTATTGATTATAGCTGTTGCTAAGGCTTTAGCTGGCTGGTTTGGCAATAAAACCTATACAGAAGGCGATAGAAAGCTAAATGTTTTCACTTTAATAAGTGCACACATGCAATTGTTAATTGGTTTGGTGCTTTATTTTAGCGAAGGTTGGTATAAGTTGAGCAGTGCGGGTGCACCAGCGGTGCGTTATTTTAAAATGGAGCACATCACGATGATGGTCGTTGCAATTATTTTAATCACAGTAGGTAATGCAAAGTCGAAAAAGTTAACTGAAGCTGTTGCCAAACACCGTGCCATCGCTATTTTCTTCGGATCAGCGCTAATTTTAATTATTATAGCTATTCTATTAATGGTTAAGGCCGTACCCGGAAGATCGTTTTTTGGAGTTTCTTAAAAGGATATTTCTTGCAATTAATATAAATCCTGCTTTAAAAAGAGTGGGATTTTTTTTATTCGTTTTTTACCACAAAGTACACAGAGGAAGAGCACGGAGGTCGCTGAGTCTTCATTGGTGGTGAAGCTCTCTCGAACCGTCATTTCTAGCGAAGTGCAACGCAACCGAGAAATCTGTCTCGAGATAGATCTCTCCATTTCGCTGCGCTCCAGTCGAGATGACGACATTGTGTAAAAGATCCTTCGCTACCCTCAGGATGACTAAATAAGTTAGGGATCCGCAGATTACGCTGATTTACGCAGAGGGAAAACTTGCTATCCTTACATTCCTGATATTTTCAACAATAAACTTTTGCTTGCTTTGCGCTTACCTTAGCGTTCTTTGCGGTTAGAAAAGAGATCTTACCTTAAAAGATCCTTCGCTACGCTCAGGATGACAAGTAGATTAAGACTCACGACTTCGGCCTTCCGACTCCGGACTAAACTTATTTTCATAAATATTTCGGTTTTTCAAAATTCTTTATATTTTTGTGGCTCATGATCAACAATATACATACATGGCTTTGGCAAAGTAATTCGAACGAATTGCGCTGGCTGCGTATGAACAAAATATAGTTTATCAACCTAAACCTTATTAAAGAACCATTAAAGCCCGGCGTAGAACCACACGCCGGGCTTTTTATTGTTGAAAAAATACGAGAATGCAAACCATAAGCCTTACACCATTTTACCTTTATCATGTATAAAATAAATACGACTTACAAAAAAATGCTTGCCGATACTACTACGCCAGTGAGCATTTATTTACGCTTACGTGATGTGTACCCTAACAGCATCTTATTGGAAAGTTCTGATTACCACAGTAGAGAAAACTCCATGAGTTTTGTTTGTGCTGATCCTGTTGCCGGAATTATCTTAAAGGGATCACGGTTGGAAACCTATTTTCCCGATGGAGCAGTAGAAATTACCGAAAGTAAAAATCTGATTGATGAAATAGCTGATTTTAAGGACAAATTCAAAGAAACCGAATTGCCTGAAATTAAGTTTATCTCAAGCGGATTATTCGGTTATTTTACCTGGAACGCCGTGCAGCATTTTGAAGATATCAAGTTTACATCCGAAACACCTGAAGGTGAAGAGATTCCGGAGATGCAATACCACTTGTACCGTTATATCATCGCCATCGATCACTTCAAAAATGAAATTACCCTTTTCAAAAATACTTTTGAAGGAGAAGAAGAAGGTGGACTTGAAAAAATGGAATACCTGATCCAGAATAAAAACTATCCTGAATATAAGTTTCAACTGCGTGGTGAGGAAAGTTCGAATTTAACCGATCAGGGTTTTATGGATTTGGTAGAGAAACTTCAAAAGCACATTTACCGGGGTGATGTTTTTCAGATCGTTCCTTCAAGAGCATTTAAACAGGCATTTTCTGGCGATGAATTTAATGTGTACCGTTGCCTGCGTTCGATAAACCCATCGCCTTACCTGTTTTACTTTGATTACGGTAATTTTAAATTGTTCGGTTCTTCACCGGAGGCACAGATTACCATCAAAAACAATTCAGCTAACATTTTCCCCATCGCAGGAACCTTTAAACGTAGTGGAAACGACATTGAAGATGCCGAACAGGCCCGAAAATTAGAGCAAGACCCGAAAGAAAGTGCCGAACACGTCATGCTGGTTGATTTGGCCAGAAACGATTTAAGCCGACACTGTAACCGCGTTGAAGTAAAATCTTTTAAAGAAGTGCAGTACTATTCGCACCTGATCCACCTGGTGAGTAAAGTAAGTGGCCATTTGCAGGAAAATGTAAGTGCTTTTAAAGTCGTTGCCGATACCTATCCGGCAGGTACTTTAAGTGGTGCGCCAAAATACAAAGCCATGCAGCTGATTGATGAAAACGAAAAACTGGGCAGGAATTTTTATGCCGGTGCCATTGGTTTTATGGGTTTCAATGATGATTTTAACCATGCCATCATGATCAGGACTTTTATGAGCAAAAATAATGAACTGCATTACCGCGCAGGGGCCGGTATTGTAGCAGATTCTGTTCCTGAAACCGAAATGCAGGAAGTAAATAATAAAATCGCCGCATTGCGTAAAGCCTTGCAGATGGCAGAGGGGATTTAGTGAAGATGTAAAATGGATGAGGTGAGATGGATGATGTAAATAAGGAGAAAAATTCAATGGAAAAAAATATAAATAATACTCCCCCTTCAGGGGGCAAGGGGGTGGTCTTGGTTATTGATAACTACGATAGTTTTACCTACAACCTGGTGCATTTAATTAACGAAGTAGGTTACGAAGCCGAAGTTTGGAGAAACGACAAATTCGAGCTGGCCGATGTAGAAAAGTATGACAAAATTTTACTTTCGCCGGGTCCGGGTATTCCGGAAGAGGCGGGCTTGTTATTGGATGTAATCAAAGCCTATGCGCCAACTAAAAGTATTTTTGGCGTATGTTTAGGTCAACAGGCCATTGCCGAAGTATTTGGCGGTACTTTATTGAACTTAGGCAGGCCCATGCACGGAATAGCTACACCGATAACCGTTGTAGATGGCGATGAGCCTTTATTTTGGGAATGCCCACAAACTATAAACGTTGGTCGTTACCACAGTTGGGTAGTGAGTAAAGATAATTTCCCTTCATGTTTAAAAATTACAGCCAGAGATCATAAAAACGAAATCATGGCGTTAAGACATGAAACGTTTGATGTACGCGGAGTACAGTTTCATCCCGAAAGTGTATTAACGGAGCATGGCAAACAGATGATGGAGAATTGGTTAACGACCCCCTAGCTCCCTGAAGGGAGAATTAAAGGAAGGTTGGAAATAGCCAGTTGAATTAAATTAAAATTAATCTATGCAAAATAACATGAACGATGGAAAGTCAAAGTCCCCTTCAGGGGATTTAGGGGCGAACATATTAGATAAAATCGTATTACGTAAGAAAGAAGAAATTGCTGCTGCAAAAGCTTTGGTTTCTGTTCAGGATTTAGAAAATTCGTTGCATTTTAACCGAACGCCTTATTCTTTTAAGGAGTTTCTATTGGCTGAAGACCGTACGGGGATTATTGCAGAGTTTAAGCGCCGCTCGCCATCAAAAGGTTTAATTAACGGAATTGCCGATGTTGCAGAGGTAACTCAGGCTTATAACGCTGCAGGCGCATCTGCACTTTCGGTATTAACGGATGTAGATTTTTTTGGTGGTAAAACCGATGATATTTTAGCAGCAAGGGCTGCAAACCAAATTCCGATTTTGAGAAAGGATTTTATGATCGATGAATACCAGATACTGGAAGCAAAAGCCTGGGGTGCTGACATTATTCTGCTGATCGCTTCAATTTTAACCCCTCAACAAATTAACGACTTCGGGAAATTTGCCAAAGGCTTAGGCTTGAATGTGCTTTTAGAAGTGCATAACCTGGAAGAGTTGGAGCGAAGCATTTGCCCGAACCTGGATGCTATTGGTGTAAATAATAGAAATCTTACCGACTTTACGGTCGATATCCAGACCTCCTTCGGACTGGTTAACAAAATCCCGGATGAGTTTTTAAAGATCTCAGAAAGCGCCATCAGTAACCCACAAACCATTAAGGAATTAAAAGCAGCAGGTTTTAATGGTTTTTTGATCGGTGAGAATTTTATGAAAACGGATAATCCAGGTGTCGCGATAAAGGAATTTGTAGCACAAATATAGTTCTTGTTAAACCTCGCAGGTTTTGAAAAGCTGCGAGGTTTATATTGCACTTTGCCTCTAAACTAAGCACTTCAGTCTTTTGTTAAATAAACCTGATAAAGCGGAAAACCCACAGCGAGGTACGAGCGAGGATTTGAAGCGATAGCAGGACTTTTGCAACCGAAGTGCACAGAAGCCTGCTTTCCTAAAAATAATATTTTGATCACCTCAATCACCTTAACGCATCTGAGTGTTATGAATTCGCCGTGTTACCCATCGAAGCGGTAACAATCTCTTTTCTTCAAATTGAATTAAAAACTTTTATTGCGTCAGTATGGTTTGTTAATGGATTTACACATTCGCAAATTTCGTATATTTGCCTAATTACATGGGAAAACAAAAAACATATGATACTGCCGTAGTGCAGGAACGGGCAATTTTAGTTGGAGTGGTTACACCTGGCGAAAAAGAAGCCCAAACAAAAGAGTATTTAGATGAGCTGGCCTTTTTGGTAGATACAGCCGGAGGGAAGGTGGAGAAGGTTTTTACGCAAAAAATGCTTAAGCCAGAGCGTGCCACATTTGTGGGTACCGGTAAGCTGGAAGAAATTAAAGCATACGTAAAATCAGAAGAAATTGATGTAGTAGTTTTTGATGACGAATTATCGCCGTCGCAATTGCGTAATATCGATCGTGAGCTTGGGGTTAAGGTTTTAGATAGAAGTAATTTAATTCTTGATATTTTTGCCAACAGGGCCCAAACTGCACAGGCAAAAACACAGGTAGAACTGGCACAATTACAATATGTTCTGCCGCGTTTAACGGGGATGTGGACCCACCTGGAACGCCAGAAAGGTGGTATTGGGATGCGTGGTCCGGGTGAGACGCAGATAGAAAGTGATAGACGTATTATTTTAAATAAAATCTCTTTGTTAAAAGAGCGTTTAAGAAATATCGACCGGCAAAACGAAACACAGCGCAAAAACCGTGGTCAGTTAATTCGGGTAGCTTTAGTAGGTTATACCAACGTGGGTAAATCTACCATTATGAATATGCTTTCGAAATCGGAAGTATTTGCAGAAAATAAACTGTTTGCCACTTTAGATACGACTGTTCGTAAGGTAGTGATCGAGAATTTGCCTTTTTTACTTTCAGATACCGTTGGGTTTATCCGTAAGCTGCCTCACCATTTGGTAGAATGTTTTAAATCTACATTAGATGAAGTCCGTGAAGCAGATTTGCTGATTCATGTGGTGGATGTATCGCATCCAAACTTCGAAGATCAGATCAATACGGTTAACGAAACCCTAAAAGATATCGGCGCAATTGATAAAGACATGATTTTAGTTTTCAATAAAATTGATGCCTATGTTTCGCCAGAGGTTGATGATGAAGAGGATGATGGCAAGCTTACTTTGGAAGACTTCAAAAAAAGTTGGATGAGCCACGATAAAGTGCCGGTTTTATTTATATCGGCTACAGAAAAAGAAAACCTGGAAGAGTTTAAAACATTATTGTACGATAAGGTTAAAGCTGCACATGTAGCAAGGTATCCGTATGATAGCAATTTGTTATATTAGATTAAAATTGCGGAAATAAGTTTTACAGCTTTTAAACATGAGCCTCAGTTTGATAATATTTAGATGTTTCTAACTTAGAATCGTCACCCTGATCCGATAGCTATCGGATTTATTTCAGGGTCTGTTTGCAGTTGAGATGCTGAAATGAATTCAGCAGGACGATCGCCTTAGAATAATATTAATCGAACTCGGGTTGTGGGTTCAAAAGTTTTACGTTTTTAGAATATTATTATTGATACCATTTAATATCAGCAGACTAGTGATGGTCTGATAATTGATTATTGGCTATTGATAATTTAAAACCTTATCAATTTAATATTATCTACCTTGTATGGTCTGATAATTGATTATTGGTAATTGATAATTATAACATTATGGAGAGTAAACGTCAGCAGAAATTTGCAGGAGTATTACAAGAGGAGTTGGCACAGGTTTTTCAGCGCGAAGGTGCTGCATTTTTGCCTAATACATTGGTAACCATTACCCGCGTAAGGGTTTCGCCCGATCTGGCTGTAGCCAAAGTTTACCTGAGCTTTTTTAATACCAATAATACCACACTTTCAATCAATACGGTTAATTCGCATGCCGGAGAGATCAGATATAAACTGGGAAGCAGAATCCGTCACCAGGTAAGGGTGGTGCCAGAACTTACTTTCTTTGTGGATGACACCAACGAGTATGTTGAGCGCATGGATCATCTTTTTGATAAAATTGCCAAAGAACCCAGACAAAAAGACGAAGACAGCGAATAATTTTTTGTGAGGAAGCTAAGGGAACCCGTTAATTTCTTCACACACTTTATCCCGGCATTAATTGCAATTCCGGCCGGCTATATGTTGCTTCAGAAATGCAATACGCCTGTTGAATATACTGCTGCCTGGATTTATAGCATCGGCACCTTTATCCTTTTTGGTGTAAGCGCCATGTACCATGGTTATCCGGCTAGCGATTATGGTGTGCGCTTTTGGCAAAAATTTGATCATTGCTGCATTTATCTGATGATAGCAGGCTCTTATACGCCAACTGCTTTACTGGTTTTTAATGGCTGGCTGCGGTGGAGTTTGTTCGCCATTGTATGGATTATTGCCATTGTAGGTTGTCTGCTCAAAATCTTCAACCGGTTAAAAAGTACAGCCATATCGTTATCCATTTATATCTTAATGGGTTGTTTGATTGTTCCTTTGCTTCAGAAAATGCTTGGGACTTTGCCCTTCGGTGCAATTTTCTGGTTATTGCTTGGAGGTATTTTTTATATTGGCGGAACTTATTATTATGCGAAGGATAAACAGCTGTCAAGATGGATGCACAGTCATGAATTATGGCATCTGTTTGTAATCGGTGGAGCTTTATCGCATTACATTTATAACTTCGTATATATCTTTAAATAATTTCAGATGCAAACTTTCGCTCAGGTTATTCAATCAAATGCTGCATTGATCCAAAAAGTTATTGATTTTGATGTAAAACACGATCGGCTTTTGCCCTTGGATTTTACAGCGGCCAATACGGAATTAACAGACGAAATTTTAGATGATACGGACCTGTTTTCTGATTGGGTAAATGAAAAGCTGGCTAAAAACAATGCCTGTTACGGAATTGGCGGATACAACGAACACCGCACCATTTATTCGAGAAGCGCACATTTTGATACCGAAGAAGAACCCCGCAGGTTACATTTAGGTGTAGATATCTGGGGGCCGGCAGGAACGCCAATCTACAATTTTTACGATGCAACTGTGCAAAGTTTTGCCAATAACAACAACTTTGGTGATTATGGCACAACGATTATTTTAGCTTACGAAATAGACGGATTTAAATTTAATGCTTTATACGGGCATTTAAGTTTGGATTCGTTAAATGGCCTTGAAGAAGGTAAGTTTATTCCTGCCGGGGCTAAAATTGCAACTTTAGGGACAAAGGAAGAAAACGGTTACTGGCCGGCACACCTTCATTTTCAATTGATCGAAAATATGGAAGGATTAAAAGGAGATTTTCCGGGCGTTTGTAAGTTTAGTGAAAGGGAAAAATATCTGGCAAACTGCCCTGATCCGGATTTAATTTTAAGGACAACTTTTTCTTAGTTTAACCACCGGGATATTTTAATTGTAGTCGTCATTTCGAGCGGAGTGCAACGAAGTCGAGAAATCTATTATAGATCTCTCCATTCCGCTACGCCTCAGTCGAGATGACGTCTCTGTGATAAAGTTATCGATGATTTTTCCGTGTTTCTGTGCTTCCGTGGCAAAACAACTCCTCTTCTCTCTGCGAAAAACTTTGTATCCTCTCAGGGTGTTAATCTAATAAACCGTAAATTAGTACAATGAAACACCTGTTCACCATCTGTTTACTTTTCTGCTGTTCGTTGGCCATGGGCCAGGTTCAGTTTAAATCTGGTAAAAGTGGTTTTACAAGCTTCTTAAGAGAGAATACTATTTATCCTCAGTTTTCTAAAGATAATTGTATTCAGGGAACGGTAAACGTGACTTTTAAGCTTAATGCACAAGGCAAGGTTTATTTTTCAAAAGTGAGCAAAGGAATACTGTCTGACCTGGACGAAGAAGCGTTGCGATTAGTGCGTTTAAGCAGCGGTAAATGGCAGGTCCCGGCGGGTTACGATACAACAGTTTCGATTATAGCACCCGTAAATTTTGTGCTATCGGGTTACAATTGTGAAGGGAAATCCAGCGAAGCCATTCAGGAAGCAATCCGTACTTATCTGGCTGAAGAAGGTTTAACGAATTCGGTAATTAATTTCTATAAAAACATCGATCAGGCAAAACCTGGGCAGGAAGCTCAGATTATTGCCATTAAAAACCAGCTGGGCATTGATGATGAGTATCTGAGCGACCGAATAGAAATGGCACTAAAGAAAATCAAACAAGGCGACAATCAAGGTGCCTGTGAGGATTTTTTGTTTGTTAAATATATGGGAAGTAAAATGGCTGATGATTATTTAGCAAAGTATTGTAAGTAAATGAAAAACGCCAGCAGATTTTTTGCCTTATTGGATCTGATCAGTATCCTGTTGCTTGCTAAACAGTTTTGGCAGATTTTAACACACCTGAACGAAATCCCTGATCAGATCCTTTCCCAGGCCAAAGTTATTTTACTGTTGCCTTTGTTTGTATCGCTTTTTGTATCAGCAGCAGGTTTAATCTTATTTAAGAAATTCGGTTTTATTACCTATTACATTCAGTTTCCATTCCGTTTGGTGGTATGGGTGTTTTCTATTGGTTTTATTACTTATTTACCGGAAGTGTTAAACCTTGGCGAAAGATGGTTTGATATTTTATTTCGGATCTGTTTTATCGCCGAATTCTTCAGATTGTATTTTACCATTAAAATTCACCGCTCATCTTTCTGATACACTAGGTAGAACCACTGTTATGGCTGCCGGGAGAATTTTTGCTTCAACAGTATTTACGCTGCCAATGTATTCTCCATCAACCTGAAAGTGAGCTTTGTGCTTCGAAGAAATCTTAACCTCAGCGGTTTGAAACACTTCTATTTTTTTTGGATTAAAGGGCAATTTGGTGATCCATATTTTTAATATTTCGAGGTAGGAGTAATCTTTTACCAAAACCACTTCAAAAAGTTCATCATCTAATTTCCCGTCTGGGTTTATCTTTAATCCGGAGCCATACATGGTTGCGTTGGCAATGGCTACCATGGCTGCTTTAGAGGTAATAGTTTCGTTTTTAAGTTTCAGCTGCACCTCCATTCTGCTGTGATTCCATAAGGCATGCCAGGTGGCTTTTGCATAACCCCACATGCCACGCTCAGGCAGGGTATCAAATTTTTTCACCAGGTAGGCATTAAAACCTAAATCAGACAAATGGATACAGATTTCATCGTTAAGTTTAACCACATGGATTTTTTGCAAACGGCCTTCATCTAAAATGGCTAAAGCCAGTTCAATATCAGTTGGTATGCCTAATTCTTTCGCCATCCCATTAGCTGAACCTGCAGGGATAATACCAATTGGAGTTTCGGTATGTAACAGACATTCAGCTACCAGTTTTAAGGTGCCGTCGCCACCAACTGCTACCACACGATCTGCTTTTGAACTTTTAATCCGTTCCTTTATCTTTTCTAAAGAGCAGTCTTTTGGTAGTTCAAAAAGATCTATTTCTGTATTTTTTGATTCGAAATAGGTAGAAATTACTTCCTTCAAGTTAAGATCATGACTGCCTGAGCCCGGGTTGATGATGAATAATAATTTCATGTGTACCTAATGGTTTATACATCAACAAACAACTTTTGGTAAACTCTGTTTTAATACAGATGAATAAATCTGTTAGCGTAAAAGTATATCACGGTTATGGCCACACGCACAATTTGGTTGTTTATGGTCATGTTTTTAAACGCAAGGCAAAAACAAAGCAGGTTTATAGCAATAATTTGTTTGTTAATATCGTACATCTTTTAAAGCTCTTTATTCTAAAACCTTATGCTTTTGTTGAGGTGCGTTTGCAATTTTTTGATCAGATTGTTTACAATAAAACCGAAGGAGATGGCTTTTTTAAGTTCGAATGGAAAGCTGAACACGATGTGCCTGCAGGTTGGCATGATGTTAAAGTGGAAGCTGTTGATAAAGACGGAACAGTGTTAAGTGTTGGAGAAGGCAGGGTATATGTACCACACATTACGCAATATGCTTTTATTTCTGACGTGGATGATACCGTGATGATTTCTCATTCGGCAACTATTGGAAGAAGGCTGAGAGAGTTATTTATCAAAAATCCACATACCCGTAAAACCTTTACGGATGCAGCCACTCATTACCAGCAATTGGCCCTGTCGCATACCGAGGCAAGTCAGCCCAATCCTTTTTTTTATGTAAGCAGCAGCGAATGGAACCTCTATGATTATTTGGTCGAGACTTTCAGGTTTAATAAACTGCCAAATGGTGCTTTTCTTTTAAATACCTTAAAAAGATGGAAAGATTTAGTCAGAACAGGTAAAACGGGGCATGAGGGTAAATTGTTGAGGGTAATGCGGATTTTAGATGCCTTTCCTAATCAGAAATTTGTGTTTTTTGGAGACAACTCGCAGCAGGACCCAACAATTTATTCCACAATAGTGGAAAAATATCCTAAAAATATCGAAGCAGTTTATATCCGTAATATACGTCCTGAAAAAGAATTAGAAACCAAACAATTGCTTAAAAAAGTGGAAGATAAAGGGGTGAGTGCGTGTTTATTTAATAATAGTGAGGAAGCGATTGAACATTCTAAATCCATAGGGCTTATCCGGTAGTTTTTGGAGCGCAATTGTTGTGCTCTTCGGTCGCGGTAGTCCCGCTTTCCTTCCTGCCCCGATGAAATATCGTGGGCATCCATTCAATCAGGGCTAAGCACAATGTTTTTTGCCAATGGGAACAGGCCAAAGTTCAATAAACCTGACAGGAGCGGGCACCGAACGCAGAGCGGTAAAGCGGATGGCAGGACTTTCGGACCCGATAAACACAGAACCCTGCTTTTCAAAAATACAAGAGATATACGACGAATGAGTTGTGGAAATGACGGAACTACCTGGATTTATTCAGATTAAGAAATCGATTTCCCAAATGGTGTAAAAGCTAAATTCATCAACTTAAAATGCTGGCGTCCGAATGGAATACCAACAATGGTAATGCAAAGCAGGATTCCAAAAAACAAATGGGTTAAGGCTATCCAGAAACCACCGCATAAAATCCAGATCAAATTCATGACGGTAGACAGGCAGCCTGTATTCGAAGATGTATCGGTTATTTTAACGCCAAAAGGAGCCAGGCCTACAATGGCAAATTTAAAACATTGAATGCCAAAAGGAATTCCTACAATGGTTAGGCAAAGGATTAAGCCTCCGATAATGTATTCGAAAAAAATAAAGATGCCGCCAAAAATAATCCAGATAATATTGCCTAAAAAGTTCATTGTGTTTTTAGTTTAAGATTTAATACGGAGAATTTTGTTACAGTCTGTTAATGCTTTCTGCTTGTTTTCTTCGTAATTTAGAATCACACACAAAAGAAACACAACATGAAAAAAATTATTCTTGCTGTGACATTCGTCGCTTGCTTTGGACTTTCGCGTGCCAAAGCCCAAAATGTAAATGGCTTTAACTTAAGCGCCATCAAGGTTGAATACATTGAGCTCAAGCCGATTTACAACGGCGGCAATACTTATATTGCCAGAATAGATTATGGACAAAAATTTAAAAGGGATAAAGAACTCAACTTAAGAGGCAATGATGGAAACGATTTACTTTTTAATTCCCAGATGGATTGCCTCAACAAAATGAAAGAATATGGCTATGAACTTTTTAATACTTATACCGATCAGATCGATAAAGACACCAGTAGACCTGTATACGTATTGAAAAGGAAATAAAATATAAAAGAAGTCAAGTTTCATAGCAAGTTGGTTATTAAACTTGACTTCTTTGTAATAGCTATATAAAATCCAGCGTATTAAATTTTTTGTTCAGAATATCAGCGTTGTTTACATCCAGCCATTTATCTAAAATGGTACCATAAACCTGCCTAAAATCCAGTTGATATTTTAAATCGCCGGTATCAAGATCGCTCAAGTTTGGTGCGGCGTTAAAAATCCCTTGTTTCTTTAATTTTCCACCGAATACAAACATATTATTTGCCGTTCCATGGTCGGTACCATTACTGGCGTTTTGTTCTACCCTGCGGCCAAATTCGGAGAAGGTAATCACCAAAGTATCCTCCAGTTTATTATTCGATTTTAGATCTTTTAAGAAAGCAGCCATGCCCTCACTATATTGTTTAAGCAAATTACCTTGTTGTCCAATCTGATTCACGTGTGTATCGAAACCACTTAACGATACATAGTATACCCTGGTTTTTAATCCCGAAGAGATAAATTTAGAAACCGTTTTCAATTGGTTAGCAAAACCCGAAGTTGGATAAGTGGATTTCGATTGATAAACTTTGGAGGTGTTTTGTATATAGCTGGCAGAAGACGAAGTTTCAATCATGGTTTTGTATAAATAACCTAAATTATCTTCATCTAAATGTTCCTTATCATTCTGCAACATGGCCTTAAAAAACGGGTCGTTCGTATTACGGAATAGGGCTGCAGGATCTTTTAATGCAATTCCTTTTTTGGTTTGCCCTTTCATGGCCAGAGAAAGCGAATCGTCAACTTCTATAGCCGTATAAGGGAATTTACAGGTTTGACAATTGCTATCTAAATAACGGCCAATCCATCCGGTTGATAAAAATTGATTACTATCACTACCGGTTTGCCAGATATCCATGGAGCGGAAATGCGAACGATCCGGATTGGGGTAGCCAACATCGTTAATGATGGTCATCCAGCCTTGATCATAAATTTCCTGCAAGGCAGCCATGTTGGGATTTAAGCCCTGCATGTCGTTCAGTTTAATTACCTCCTCAGGTTTAATGGCAATACTATTTCTTTTTTGATAATAAATGTCGTTTCCAAAGGGAATAACTGTATTTAAACCGTCGTTTCCACCAGAGAGTTGTACCACAACGAGGTTTTTGTAAAGGCTCAGCTCATCAAGTGCCATGGCCTCAAGTGGTTTCATAAAAGCCGGAACGAATAGCGAACCTGCTGCAACAAATCCTGTATTTCTTAAAAAATTTCTTCTGTTCATGGTGTTAGTGTTTTTGTTCACTTGTTCATTCGTCAATGGTTCATTGGTTTGGGTATTTAGCAGACTGGCTATCAACCATGAACCATTAACTATTCGTTTAGCACAACTGATACTCCGGCATGCTCGTAATCTCAACCGCAGTACTCCGCAATCCTTTGTTATCACTTACCATTGTGGTTATTTTAGTGTTTAATTTCGGTTGCAGTAAAAACTCGGTGAGCGCTAATGGTGTTAATCCTTTTGGTAAAGTGTTTAAAAATTTAGGCCAGTTTGCATTTGCGTTTACATACGATTTTGGTTTCATATTGGCATTTGCATTGGTGGTAGCCGTGCGGCTTAAAGCAATTACGGCTTCATCTTCAGGATCGGCTTTGCCACTAAAATCGATTTCTCCATCATTTAACACAAGCGATGGAATCCGCATCCGTAACATTAACGATGAACTATCAATCCAACTTTGTCCGCCAGGCCAGCCCGCAACATTAGGCGGATTAAATAAATATTGCCCTAAACTGCTTTGCAGCTGTATTAAAACCTGTGGTTTGTTATAAGTAACATAAAACTCGCGACTCAAACCCACTAAAAATTCGGTTGGCGATTTAATTTTTGTGCCTACATTCTCCGGACTATAAAACCAATCGGAAGTAAACATTTTCTTCATCATTGCAGCAATGTCGTATTTCGAATTGTAAAAATGTGTGGCGAGTTCTTTAACATGGGCTTCATTTGGGTTATCATTAACAAAGAATTGATACACTTTCCTGGCAATGAACTGCGCGGTTTCTGGTTTTTCCAGAATAATATCAATGATGTTTTCGCCTTCAAAATTCCCGATTTTACCAAAAAAGGTTTTTGTTCCGGTATCGTGCAGATTTTGCCTGAAAATAAATGAGCCATCTTTATCATACATCCAGCCTGTAAATGAGCGGGCAGATTCTTTAATGTCCTGCTCAGTATAATTTCCCCTTCCTAAGGTGAAAAGCTCCATCAGTTCGCGGGCGAAGTTCTCATTTGGCTTACCTTTTTTATTCTGTTGGTTATTTAGGTATTGCAGCATCGCTGGCGACTTTGAAACCTCTACCAACAAGGTTTTAAAACTTCCTAAGGCATTTGCTCTTTGGATATTGTTTAGTTGTTGTGCAAAGAATGGATTATTGCTGCGGCAGGCAAAATGACCATGCCAAAAGAGCGTCATCTTTTCCCTCAGGGGCGCATCTGTATTAATCATCTTGGTAATGAAGGCAATATTGAGGTCGCGGCTCACTTCATTTTGCTCGCGTATAATCTGCTGACGCATTTTCTTTTCGTCATCCGTCAGGTCTTTTTTAGCATATAAACCTGCCTGTACCAAAAGCTGCCGTTTTGATTCAAAATCGTTTATTAAATTAATTGGATCATCTTTTTGTGAATCTTTAATCAAGTTATCGACCACTTTGTCGAGATTTTTTTTGCTTAATTTTTGTAAGTCGGTATAAGAAACCCCGAAGCCGGCCCGGTTGTAAAGATGTTTTACTTTTAAGAAATTATCTTTTGTGCTCATCATAGACTGTTTTACAATATGACTAATTTAAAACGTCAGGGTTTAATCTTTGTTTTCTTTCTTATTTTTGTATATGTTTTTTCAGTTACTTAATGATCACCCAGGCTTTCCGGATCCGGCTTTGGCAGAAGAGGATGGTTTGTTAGCCATTGGAGGCGATTTAAGTACCGAGCGGTTGTTAATTGCCTATTCTAATGGTATATTTCCATGGTTTAGCGAAGGTGAACCGATCCTTTGGTATTCGCCACATGAGCGTTGCGTAATTTATCCTGATAAAATCAAAATCAGTAAAAGCATGCAGAAAATTTTAAAACAGGAGGTTTTCAAAATTACCTTTAACCAGGCTTTTGCCGAGGTGATCCAAAATTGTGCTCATACGGAAAGAAAAGGACAGGATGGTACCTGGATTACCAATGAAATGCAAGAAGCTTATATCAATCTCCATCAACAGGGTTACGCACACAGTGTAGAGGTTTGGTTGGAAGATAAGCTGGTAGGAGGCCTTTATGGTTTGAAAGTAAACCGTGTATTTTGCGGCGAAAGTATGTTTAGCCTTGTAAGTAATGCCTCAAAAGCTGCGCTTATTTTTTTAAGTAAAATGAATATCGATTTAATCGATTGCCAGTTGCCAAACGATCATTTAATGAGTTTAGGTGCTGAAATGATCAGGCGGGAGTTGTATATGGAAATGCTTCAGGCCCATTAATACCAACACGCTTTTAGTTTGTTATTTTATTTGAAGCGCAGCTTGTTACTACTATTCAGGTTTCTTCCCGCTTTACGTTTTACTTCGCCCGGTAAATCTGTGCAACAAATACGCAATCGGGCTCCGTGTTCACTTCAATCGGGGCTAGGTAGCCAAGCTTGCATTGCTATTTTCGGCTAAGCGTTTATGCAAAATGCGTTACAGCTAAATTAATGCGAATGTCCATCACTATCCTCAGTTAAACCCTGCTCGCGCATGGCATTTTCAATTCTTCTATCCGGAATAAACCATATGCAGGCGACTACGAAATAAAGCGCAACGCCAATCCAGGGGTTGATAAAACTTAATCCTATACCTGCAATATAGAATAGCAAAGAGAATTTTCCTTTAGCATCATTACCGATGGCGTGTACCACCAAAGAGTGCTGACCTTCGGTTTTTTTAATCACAATTACCAATAAGGTATAGGAAATGGCTGCAAGAAGTAATGCAACACCATATAGAATAACAGGCCATAAGGCAAAGTGGTGTTCGCCCATCCAGCCGGCTGCAAATGGAAATAGTGAAAGCCAGAATAGGAAATTTAGGTTAGCCCAAAGCATTGATCCATTTACTTTTTTAACGGCATGCAATAGATGATGGTGATTATTCCAGTAAATGCCAACATAAATGAAACTTAGGATATAACTGATAAACTTTGGCAAGAGTGGCTTTAAGGTTGCTAAAGTTTCGCCATGTTCAGGTACTTTAATTTCTAAAACCATAATGGTGATGATAATTGCAATAACACCATCGCTAAATGCTTCTAATCTGCCTTTGTTCATAAAAAATCCGACCTTAAATAATCTGGTTACAATTATCAGCCAAATTATTGTATAAAACAAAACCTGCAAGCCAAAAGCTTGCAGGTTTCTTATTGTTGTTTTGCTGAAATTATAATTCGCTATCGTCACCGTTTGCAACGGGGATGTATGAGGTTCACATTTTTAATGTGACTATTATTCCTTTAAGCGATACAATCGCAATTCTCGTCGATCCCCGTTACAAACGAGGACCATCTAATTATAGTTCTCTAACCCAAATGTTTCTGTAGCTGATTGCAGGGCTTGGGTCTCCGTGATCTTGTAATTTGATTGAAGAAGGGCCATGTTTTTTATATTCAGGAGCACCAATATACCTCGTTGCACCCTTTAATACAAATCCGTTCTGTAAAAGTACGCCATTTAAAAATACGGTAACACTTGCTGGTTTTTGTACTGTTCCATCTTCATTAAAACGTGGTGCGTTCCAGATGATATCGTAATATTGCCATTCACCTGGTTTTTTATTGGCGTTGGCTAAAGGAATTGCTTGTTTATAAATGCTACCTGTTTGTCCGTTCACATAGGTTTTGTTATTATAAACATCTAAAATCTGGATTTCATAACCATCATCACCACCGCCTGTTGAAGCTAAAAATACCCCGCTATTTCCACGTGCCTGACCTTCGCCAGAAATGTTTTCAGGGATTTTCCATTCCATATGCAGTTGGTAATCGGTAAACTTTTTATTGGTTTCGATGTTTCCTGTTCCCTTTTTTACGGTGAAAAATCCATCGTCAATTGTCCACGCAGCCGGTTTAGATGGATCTTTAACAGAATGCCATGCATCTAAATTTCTACCGCTAAAAAGAATGATCGCATCAGATGGTGCATCTTGAGGCAATTTACCTGGCGTAACAATTTTAGGAACCGGCTCCCAAACCTCCGTTGTTTTTGGATCATTGGCAGGATCTGGTTTCTTATCTTGCGCCATAGCTTGTCCTGCAAAAAGTGCTGGAATAAATAATAGTGTGTACTTGTTCATGATTGTGGTTTAACTGTTTAAAGTTAACCAGTTTATTAAGAAATGGAAATTTAGTATTTAAAATTTTACCCTAAATCGTCAACAACATAGGTTTCACTGATAATTACTTCGTCAGGGGCAACATCTTCCCTGCGTTGTTCTGCTAAATCGCGCATTGGGCAATAACCTGTAATGCCACGATACAATAGTCCTGCACCAATTGCGGCACCAGTTAATCCAATTACAGGATGTGAAAAAATGCTGGTAATGCCTTTAAAAAGTAAATATGTTCCTGCTGCGCCTGATAACCAACGCTCAGATTTTGAAACATTTTCAAATAATTCCGGGTATTTCCAGGCTTCTTTAACATTATTTACTGCAGTATTAAAATCTTGATTTGTCATGGTGGTTAAAATTATGTTCTACAGTATAACAAGTTAGGAGGGAATGAGTTTTGAAAAGAAATTTAAATATATAAGTGCTGTAAAAATTTGGATTTACGTGTCTCTTGTTTTGCCACGGAGACACAGATTAACACGGAAAACATTTATCTATTTGCTATAGCACAATCTTAATTTGTAGATAATAGATATTGAATTATAAAACAACACGCCTAATTTCGAGGGTTGGTTTGCCGAAATTTAAAATGAGCCCAACTTTGCATCCTGAACATCGTAAGTAGTTTAGAGTTTGTGCTACATCGGCGCTTGCAAGGGCACTTTTTGATTTAATTTCTAATATTACCGCATCGAATATAATAAAGTCGGCATAAAAGCTATGGGGTAGGAGAATACCTTTGTAATAAATTTGGTATAACTTTTCTCTTTCGTAAAAATAACCCCTGTTTTTTAGTTCTATACAAAAGGCATCTTTGTAAACAATTTCTAAGAACCCACACCCTAAATGGCTATGGATTTCAATAGCTGCATTAATGATTAGATCAGTTTCTTTTTTTAACGGGAAGTTTGATTGACGGATTTCCATACCAAGAGACTTAACAAAGGTTTAAACTTATTAACTTGGGATGTGGCTAAATATACTGAATTATAAAAGAATGCAAATCCTAATTCCGTGATTTCCGTGCCTCCGTGGCAAAATTTCTGGCGATTAATTCAGTATATCCCTAATATCCTCTTTACTCAGCGATTTAAAGAAACTTTCCTCTGTGGTAATTAGAGAGTTTGCCAAAGATTTTTTGCGGTTCTGTAAAGCCAGGATTTTCTCTTCAACAGTATCTTTTGCGATGAATTTATAGATAAAAACTTTTTTGTCCTGACCGATACGGTGCGTTCTGTCAATAGCTTGTTGTTCTACAGCAGGATTCCACCATGGATCTAGAATAAAAACATAATCTGCTTGTGTGAGGTTTAAACCTACGCCACCGGCTTTTATCGAAATCAGGAAAACCTTTAAGTCGGTATTCTGCTGAAATTCAGAAACGATCTCTCCACGGTTACGGGTTGATCCATCCAGATAAGCAAATGGTATATGCTCTGCTTCAAAATGTTTTTTAAAGATATCCAGGTGTTTTACAAACTGAGAAAAAACCAAAACTTTATGTCCGCCCTTAAGCACATTATCTAAAGTGTGGATTACATTTTCAAATTTGCCCGAATCGGAGATGTACTCCCCATCGATCATCACAGGGTGATTGGCCAGCTGGCGTAAAGCGGTTAAGCCCTGTAAAAGCTGCACCTGTTTTTTCGCGAAAGTTCCATCATCCATGCTCTGCAACAGATCGTTGCGGTAGGCCGATTTGGTTTTTTCGTAATAAGCGGCCTGGTCCTCACTCATGTCGCAATAAATTACCTGTTCCGTTTTTGGCGGTAACTCTGCAGCAACCTGTTCTTTCGTTCTGCGGAGTACAAAAGGTTTGATGATTGATTGCAGTTTACGTGCTTTTTCTTCGTCCTTTTTCTTTTCGATCGCCTGTACATATTCTTCGAAGAAAAATGCCTGTGTGCCCAATAGCCCCGGATTTAAGAAAGTTAACTGCGACCATAAATCGCTTACTGAATTTTCTACCGGTGTACCGCTCAAAATCAGTTTGTTTTTCGATTTTAAGCTTCTAACGGCTTTGAACGATTTGGACGCCGGGTTTTTAATGTTCTGACTTTCGTCGAGAATAATATAATTGAAATAGAAATTTTTCATTTCATCTACATCAACCCTTGTAACGCCATAAGTGGTAATGATAATGTCGTAATTAGCAAAATTAGCGACATCTTTATTGCGGTTGGTACCTGTATGGGCTAATATTTTAAGCTTTGGTGTAAACTTTTTTGCCTCTGTTAACCAGTTATAAATTAAAGAGGTGGGCATAATGATCAGCGAGGTGGTTTGTGTGTCCAGCAGTTGATCGTCTTCTTTAACTTTTTGCAGCATGGCCAAGGTCTGGATGGTTTTACCCAAACCCATATCATCAGCTAAACAGCCACCAAAATTATACTCGCGTAAAAAGCTGAACCAGTTATAGCCTGCCTTTTGGTAATCGCGCAAAGTACCTTTAAAGTGAACGGGCATCTGCGTATCCGCTATATCTTCAAAATCCGAAAGACGCTGAAGTTTACGCTCGAGGGTAACATTAGCCAAACTATCTTCGGCCAGATCGTTGATTAAGCCGATATGGTGTTTCTTTAATTTGAGCGTTTGGCCGGCTTCTGCCAAACTAAACAAGCTGCCGTATTGAGTAAACCATTTATCAGGGATAATGGCAACTTCTCCATCAGGTAATAAAAACTCACGCTTTTTATGTAAAATATGCTGTTTTAACGATAGAAAAGGGATTTGATATTTGCCAAACCAAACCACGGCATGGATATCGAACCAATCGTTTCCTTCCTTAACTTCCAGATCGATTTTACTGGCCCCTAATACAAATTTTTTCTGCCCGGTGGCCTGTTCAATTTCAAAACCCGATGCCTCTAAGATTTCGATATGTTCATTTACCCAATTTATTGCTCCATAGCTTGGATTTTCATCCGCTGAAGCTACTTCAAGGTTACTGAATAATGAACTCGTTTTTTTTAGTCCTAAGGATAACAATAAATTAAACTGTTTTTTCTCCCATTCAGCCGAACGTTTAATACGGTGGAAAATATAGTTATCGGCCGTTTTTTCTAAACGCACAGTTACTTTATGTGCATTTTCGACAGGGAAAGTATATTCTCCGTATTTAAAGTACAACTGGATTTGCGAAAGACCGCCATCTACATATAAAACCTTGATTACAGGCGTAGCCTCGAACTGTTCCGTCCTGATTTCGAAACCTTCTGCATACACATGGTGTTTCTCGATTAAAGGGGCAACAAATTTTTCGAAGTAGGTAGCTTCGGTTGTTTTCGGTATGGCAATAAAACGTTTATTTAAAAACGGTTGTAGTTTTTTTCCTTCAATATCCTGATCAAAAAAGTATAACACATCGTTCAGCAATAACCAGGCAGGTTTGTTGCTGATGATCTGCGCTTCTTTAAACATAAACTCAATCCGCAGGTTCTGATACTTGATGGTCGGGAAATAACGTGTTTCAGTTTCATTTCTGCGGAAATGGAACAGGATGGATGCGGGCTCATCAGCAAGTTCAATCTTACGTTCAACGGGCCAGCCATCTTTATCCATTACATAAAGCTCATTTTTAACCTTTAAGATTTCTAAAGCTTCGGCAAGTTTCTTTTCAATTTTAGGACGAACATTTTCATAAAACTTATCGTCAAAAATTTTGGTGAAGAATTCAGTAGGCCTGATTAATTTTTTGTAATACTTTTTAATCAGCGAATCCTGTTCAATATCATCTAAAATTTTGATCAGCTTATAATCGATGTCACTTAAGCAGGCATTAAACTCCTCTGCAGTGTGGGTAAAAATCCGTTGGTAGGTAAAAGAAAAATCGCCCTGTGGATTAAGCTGAACTACGTGTGGTTCAATTAAATAGCCAAGGTACTCATGTTTGCACAAAGAGTACACCACTTTACAGGCTTTAGAACTATCGACACGTAACATTGATGGATATAAAATTTTTGCAAGCTAAGCCGCTTAAAAAACTTTAAACTTACAATATTTTGAGATTACATCAAAAGAACTGACCGTTTTTGGGATAAAAAATATATGGATTTTAAACCTGAGTTATTTTTATGATGTAAATACCTCTGGTTTACGCTCGGTAAATAACGGCAACCACTAATTACATTGGATATTTTGTAAATAATCGTAATGAGGTAGTCTGCCCAAGCAGGAAGTTTTAAGGTAATAGTATAACCCTGCTGCATTCGATATAGAGATTTTAGCAGGGCAGCGCCATTCACGCGCATGCGGAATCTCAAAACGCTTGCATTATGGATTCCAATAACCCTGATAACATACTGGTTGCGAATGACGATTCCTGGCGGAGGCCTATCAGTTCAATAGAATTACCTTCGTTTAATTGATTTTTATAAAATAAATTATTCCTCAATATGGAAAAAAATCTTCCGTGTTATCCGTGTCTCCGTGGCAAAAGCATAACGCGATGACCTGTGGGGACACAGGCCATGGAATCGAATGAAAAAAGGCATCCTGAAATTCAGAATGCCTTAAGTGTGCTTGTTAATTTATGTTTATTTCCATCCACCGCCTAATGCACGGTAAAGGTTAACAACCGACTGTAGTTTTTGCAATCGATCATTAATCCCGCTTAATTGAGCGGTTAACAAACTTTGTTCTGAAGTTAAAACATCAGTATAGTTTGTTGCTGAGCTATAGCGCAATAATTCTTTGGTAAAATCTACTGCTTTGGTTAATGAGGCGATTTGTTTAGCCCTTGTTTCCTCTTTTTCTGCAGCGGTTTGGTAAGCATACAGTGCATTTGATACTTCCTGTCCGCCAGTTAACAACGTTTGTTGAAAGTTATAAAAAGCAATCTGTTGATTAGCTTCAGCTGTTTTTAAGCGGGCTTTATTTGCTCCTCTTGCGAAAATTGGTTGCGTTAAACCGCCCACTAAATTATAAAAGATAGATTTGCTGAAGAAATCCTGTAATTGTAAGCTTGATAATCCTCCTGCTGCAGTGATGGTTAAAGCAGGATAAAAATAAGCTTTTGCTACGTTTGTGTTTTCAAAAGCTGATCTGAAACCAAATTCAGCAGCGATCACATCCGGACGGTTTTTTAGCAATTGTGCAGAAACCCCGGTTTGTAAATTCGCATAAGGGGTTTGCTGATCTAAAGTGGTGCGGTTAATCATGTTTGGTGCTTTAGCAACCAAAACACTTAGTGCATTTTCAGCCTCTTTAATGCTTCTTTTTAAATCAGGTACGGTTACCTGAGCCGCATATAAATTGGCCTCACTTTGTACAACTGCTGCTCCATTTACTACAGCTCCCTGTTTTAATTCCCTCATGGTTTCCACATCCTGCGTTCTAACCTTAATGGTTTGTTCAGTAATGGCCAATTGTTTGTCGAGTGCCAATAATGTATAATAATTGTTGGCAATAGTGGCAATTAATTGCGTTTGGACTGCTCTTTTTGCGGCATCGCTTTGTAATAAAGTTGCATATGCACCACGTTTTGCACTTGTTAGTTTCCCCCATATATCGGCTTCCCAACTGGTACTTAGCTGTGCTTTATAGGTTTGAGTTTCTAAATTAATGTTAATCCCGGGAGGAAAGTTTAAGGAGGCCTGCGATTGTTTGTTATCCGTTACGTTTACATCAGCCTGTAAGGTTGGTAACAATGCTCCACGGCTTTGTATTAGTGTTGCTTCGGCAATTTTAATCCGTTCAATAGCCTGTTTCAGGTCCAAATTTTCATTTATCCCTTGTTGGATCAGCGATTGTAATGTGGTATCCGAAAACAACGTTTTCCACTGCAGATCTGCCATCGTAGTGGTATCTGTTGTGCTATTATCGCGGTATAAACCTTCGCTTGTTACCTGGGGGCGTTCGTATTTTTTAGTTACGCAGGCACTCAGGGTAACAATGGCTAAACCGGTTAAAAGGGAATGCTTATATCTAAAATTCATTTTCTTAATATTAATGTTTGCTGTTCGCAGTAGCCAATTCATATTCCTCTGGCGTTTGTTCATGATCAATACCTTCGTTAAAAGGCGATTTATTACTGATGCGCTCCTGTAAAGACTGGAATATGATAAACAGGGCCGGAATTACGAAAACTCCAAATATTGTTCCGATCAACATACCACCTACAGCTCCGGTACCAATTGAGGTATTACCCGCTGCACCAACACCAGATGACAACATTAAAGGTAATAAACCAAGGATAAAGGCGAACGAGGTCATCAAAATCGGGCGTAAACGTGCTGTTGCACCATCAATTGCTGCATTGGCTATGCTCATGCCTTTTCTTCTTCTATCTACCGCATATTCTACAATCAAAATCGCGTTCTTGGCGAGTAGTCCCACAAGCATGATCAGGGTAATCTGTGTATAAATGTTATTATCTACCCCGAAAATTTTGTCAAACACGAATACACCTGCTAAACCAACTGGTAAAGAGAATAATACCGCTAATGGTAAAATATAACTTTCGTATTGTGCAGCGAGTAAGAAATAAACAAAGATTACGCAAAGTAAGAAGATGAAGACCGTTTGACTTCCGCCAGCCATCTCCTCACGTGATAAGCCAGAAAATTCATAGCCGTAACCTGCCGGAAGATTTTTAGCAGCCTCTTCCTGAACAGCCTTTAAAGCATCCCCTGAGCTATAGCCCGGATTTGGATTACCAGTTACCGCAATTGAAGTAAATAAATTGAAACGCGAAATGGCCTGTGGTCCGTATACTTTAGTTAATGTAATAAACTCTGATACCGGTGCCATTTGCCCAGCCGAATTTCTAACAAAAATACGGGTCAACGTTTGCTCGTTTGCACGATACTGGGCATCTGCCTGGTACATTACCCTGAATTGTTTACCGAATTTATTAAAGTTTGATGCATAAACACCACCATAATAGCCCTGCATTACACCCAATACATCACTAACCGTTAACCCAGCCTGTTTAACCTTTGCCACATTTACATCAATCTGATATTGTGGGAAATTTGGGTTAAAAGAGGTAGAAGCATATTGGATCTCAGGACGTTTACTCAAAGCAGCTAAAAATCCATTTCCAACTTCGTTAAATTTTTTGATATCTCCGCCGGTTTTATCCTGCAACTGGAACTCAAAACCGCCACTGGTACCAAAACCCTGGATAGTTGGCGGAGCAAAGAAAATAATTTTAGCACCTTTAATGCCTGCTGTTTTTGCAAACAACTCTCCAATTATGGCTTTTACATCGCGGCCTTTACGTTCATCCCAAGGGGTTAAACGCGAAATTACCATACCATACGAACTGCCCGAACCACTGATCATACTACGGCCCACAATCCTTAACGTGTTTTGAATTTCAGGGATTTTGTGCGCAATACTGTCAATCTTGGTAATTATAATACTCGTTTCCTCTTGTGAAGTTCCCGCTGGTAATGAGATATCACTCATGATGGTTCCCAAATCCTCATTTGGCACGAAACCTTTCGGCGTGGTATTCATTGTCCAAACCAATACTACTGCAAAGAAGGCAATAGCCAATCCAACGATCCATTTTTTCCTGGAAAGAAAGCTTACTGATTTTTTATATTTTCCAGTTACGGCATCGAACGAAGTATTAAAAGCATCGTAAAAACGGTTTAAAAAGTTTTTAGATTTTTTGTGTTCTTCTTGGTGCGGTTTTAAGAATAAAGCACATAATGCCGGACTTAAAGTTAAGGCGTTAATTGCCGATAAAATGATCGAAATGGCTAGTGTTAAACCAAACTGCTTGTAAAATACACCAGATGATCCGGAGATAAAACTCACCGGGATAAATACGGCAGCCATTACCAAAGTGATCGAAATAATCGCTCCACTAATGTCATCCATTGCATCAATTGTTGCTTTTTTGGCATCGGTATAACCTTCATCCAGTTTGGCATGTACAGCCTCCACTACCACAATCGCATCATCCACTACAATACCAATGGCAAGCACCAGGGCAAATAAAGTTAGTAAGTTGATGGTAAATCCAAATAAACTCAGGAAAAAGAATGTTCCGATAATCGCTACCGGTACACTAATCGCCGGAATTAAAGTTGAACGGAAATCTTGTAAGAAAATAAATACCACTAAGAATACCAAAATAAATGCTTCAATTAAGGTGTGAAGCACTTTTTCAATCGATGCATCCAAAAAGTCATTTACGTTAACCAAAGTTGAGTAATGCACTCCTTTTGGAAAAGATTTTTGAGCTTCATCAAGGGTTTTGATGGAATTTTCGATTACCTCTTTTGCATTTGAACCTGCTGTTTGGTTGATGGCGATACCCAAAGCCTGTTTTCCGTTAAATTTAACCGAACTGGCATAACTTTGTGCACCTAATTCGATCCTTGCAATATCTTTTAAACGAAGAATCTGGCCGTTATCGGTAGTCCGGATAATAATATTGCCAAATTGGGCCTCATCTTTTAACCTACCGGTGTATTTTATGGTATATTGAAATGCCTGATCACCAAGCTCTCCAAACTGGCCAGGGGCAGCCTCCACATTCTGATCGGCAAGGGCTACGCTAATGTCGTTCGGTACCAGTCCGTAAGTGGCCATTACATCAGGTTTTAACCAGATTCGCATGGTGTAATCCAATGTTCCGAATGCACTCGCATCACCCACACCATTGATCCGTTTAATCTGAGGGATGATGTTGATGTTTGCATAGTTCTGTAAAAACTTCTGATCGTAAGAAGGATCATCACTATATAAACCGAAGATCAATACGTTACTCGCCTGTCTTTTAGCTGTAATTACCCCCGATTTGGTTACCTCTGCAGGTAATAAACTGGTAGCACGGGCAACCCTGTTCTGTACGTTTACTGCTGCAAGATCGGGATTGGTACCCAGTTTAAAGTTTACTGTAATGGTAGCGGTACCATCATTGCTGGCGGTAGAAGTCATGTAGGTCATGTCTTCCACACCATTGATCTGCTCTTCCAGCGGAACAACAACGCTATTCATTACCACATCGGCATTGGCACCCTGGTAAGAAGTAGAAACCTGCACCGTTGGCGGGGCAATTTCCGGGTATTGTGAAACCGGCAACGTAGCTAAACCTAAAACACCGAGTATAACGATGATGATGGATATAACCGTTGATAAAACCGGTCTTTCTATAAATTTCTTAAACATAATTAATATTGATTACACTACAATAGTGTGATTGGCAACATGATATTGTTATTTCTTGATATCAGCATAAACTGAATCGGCATTTTTCTCTTCAGGTTTGATTTTCGTTCCATCTTTTAAGGATTGGAAACCCTCCAAAACAACCTTATCTCCAGCCTTAAGTCCTTTAGTTACGACATAGAATTTGTCTTTGGCCAAATCCATAATCTCAATTTCGGTGTTAATGACTTTAGCAGAATCGCCCAGAACATAAACGAATTTTTTGCCCTGTAAATCAATAGTCGATTTCTGAGGAATTAAAATTGCATTCTCAATGTGTTGAGGAATTCTTACAGAAGCACTTGCTCCATTTTTTAATAAAGAAGTAGGGTTGGGGAAGGTTGCTCTTAAACTTGCAGAACCTGTGCTGGTGTTAATTTGTCCGTTTATTGATTCGATTTTACCATTTTGTGCATAAACTGTTCCATCGGCAAGCACCAAACTAACCGCAGGGATGTTTTTCATCTGCTGGGCCAAAGTGTTCCCTTTATAGGTTTTAGAAAAATCTAAAAGCTGTTTCTCGTTTAAAGAGAAGTAAGCATAAACCTTTGAGGTGTTAGAAACTGTTGTTAAGGGTTGTGTACTGGTACTGCTTACCAAACTTCCATTTCTGAAAGGAATACTGCCAACTACGCCGTCAACAGGACTTTTAACAGAAGTATAACCTAAGTTAACCTGCGCATTTACCAATTCGGCTTTTGCCTGTGCCAATGCTGCTTTTCTGCTTTGAAGTGTTAATTGAGCTGCATCAAGATCGTATTTGCTGATAATGTCTTTTTCTACCAAAGGTCTGGTTTTATTTACGGTTAACTGGGCAGCATTAACATCTGCTTCAGCACTACTAATGGCCGCTCTGGCTGTGCGTACCTGTTGTTCGTATTGTGGTGCATTAATGGTGAAAAGTAACTGACCTTTTTTAACCACTGCACCCTCATCTACAAAAATCTTTTCGATAAAGCCATCAACTTTTGGGCGGATATCGATATTTTGGATACCTTCAATCGTTGCCGGATAATCAGAATCTAAAGTAGTGTTTTGTGTATTTACGGTAAAAACCGGATAAGCTTGTGGACCAGCTGCTGCTGCAGCTGCGGCTTTTTTAGCAGCATCGTTGTTTCCGCAGGATGCTAAGAGCATACCCATGCTCATGCTAAAAAAGAGAGTTGTTACTTTTCTCATGGACTATTTCTGTGTGTGTATAAATATGAATTTCCGGAATTAAGAGCGTCGTCAAAACTTAGGACTTCAATTTCCGCAAATAATTGTCCAAAAATAGCGCCTAACCAAAAATAAATCTGTCCAAATTCTGTCATTTAATCAATCGATTGATTTATTTCATGTTCTAAACTGCGCTTGTCTTGCTTTAAATTGCTGTTTTTTAGATTTTTAAGTGTTGTTTTTAACCAGAAATGAATGTGTAAATATCTTGAGACAGATGTTAAATGCTGTTAAAATTGCTTGTTGTAATGCAATTTTTAAACTATTAATCCTGTTTATTTTAACAAACAAAAGCGTTGTTAGTGTATGTTTAACACGAGATATTTGGATTATGAGTAACCTTAAAAGGTTTATAAAAAAAGACTACTCCACTTCTCCCTCAAAAACCAATTTGGCCGGGCCACATAAAAATACATTGGTAAACTCCTTACCATCGTAATCAAATTCTATTTTAATATCACCTCCCAAAACCTTAATATCGGTTTTAATATGACCGGTTTGGTTTTTATGTTTTGCCATAGCCATGGCCACCGCCGTTACGCCGGTGCCACATGCATAGGTTTCATCTTCAACCCCGCGTTCGTAAGTACGAACAAATAAATGATCACCTTTATCTTCAACAAAGTTTACATTTATACCTTTTTCTGAATAAGTTATATTGTAACGTATGTTCTTTCCTTCGGTAAAAACGTCAAAATCTTTTAAATCACTTTGCAGAGCAACATAATGTGGCGAACCCGTATTCAATACGTAAGCTTCGCCATCTTTGGTAATGGTATCTACATCAATCATTTGTAAATCAACCCATTCTCCATTTTCTGAAATTCTGGCATAATGCGGCCCATCTACTGCCAAAAAGTTTGTTTCGCGGTCGATAATGCCAAGCTGTTTGGCAAAGGCAACAATGCATCTGCCACCATTTCCGCACATGCTGCCCAGTTTACCATCTGCGTTAAAATAATGCATTTCAAAATCGTAATCCTTGTGCTTTGTAATGAACATTAATCCGTCGGCGCCAATGCCAAATCTTCTGTGGCATAATTGTTCAACTAATTGATTGTCAATATTTTTTAACGGACTGGTAGTGTGGTCTATTAAAATGAAATCGTTGCCTGCGCCCTGGTATTTATAAAAATTAATTTTCATGAAAGCTTCATTTTTTAATGCAATATTTGAGTTGCAAAAGGTAATAAGCGGATTGTGTTTTTTAATTTAACATTTTTTAACACAAAACTAAGTGCTGTTAGGATACAAATATCGTTTATATGGTATTAAATTTGAATAAACTTACTAAAGAAAATTTAAGCAGATAAAAACTGCTGGAGCATCCTGCTTAGATCAAAATGAAAAACGCTCCCGCAAACAATAACATTTAACAAATGAAATATGATAAGCTAAACCATTAGCTGGCAAATTAGTTTATAATAAATCATGGCTAAAAAACAAACATACACATGAAACCATTAAAAGCTAACAATTTTAAAGCAATACTAAGCTTTTAATAGCTTCATGACCATTAAAAACAATATACAGACACATGAAAAAAATATTAGGAATTACCGTGTTAGCTGCTTTTATAGGTGGGGCAGCAGCAATTGGAGGTTACAAATTAGTTGAGCGTAACCAAACAGGCAGTACCATTACTGAAAAACAGAATTTGTATTTCGCCAATAATCCACTAAAAGTATCATCAGCAGGTGCTACAGATTTTACACAGGCCGCAGCAGCAGTTGCGCCGGGTGTAGTTCACATTAAAACAACTTACTCGGCATCGAAAGGGCAGGGTTCTTCTTCTCCTTTTGACATGATGGAAGATTTCTTCGGCGGCGGCGGTCGTCAGATGCAACGTCAGCCAAGAGCAGCATCAGGTTCTGGTGTAATTATCAGTCAGGATGGTTATATCGTTACCAACAACCACGTGGTTGAAAATGCAGAGAAAGTTGAGGTGGTTTTAACAGATAGGCGTAAAGTAGAGGCAAAAGTAATTGGCCGCGATCCGAATACGGATTTAGCATTAATTAAAGTAAATGCAACGGGTTTGCCTGTCGTAAAAATGGGTAACTCAGATAATGTGCAGGTTGGAGAGTGGGTTTTAGCTGTTGGTTTCCCGTTAGATTTAAATACTACGGTAACTGCTGGTATTGTAAGTGCAAAAAATCGTAGCATTGGTATTATTGGTCGTGAGCAACAAGGCAATGAAATTACCGAAGAGGAATACCGCGAATACCAACGTACTGGTAAAAGACCAGATCGTCCGGCAAATACCAGTATCGAATCATTTATTCAAACAGATGCGGCCATTAATCCTGGTAACAGCGGTGGTGCCCTTGTAAATGCAAATGGCGAACTGGTGGGTATCAACTCTGCAATTGCTTCACAAAGCGGTTATAATCAAGGTTATGGATTTGCAATCCCAGTTAACTTAGCCCGTAAAATTGTTGACGATTTTATGAAATATGGTTCAGTTAAACGTGGTTACATCGGCGTTAACTTTGTACCATTAAGTGGTGAGGAAAAACCTGAAGGTATTAAAACCAACGAAATCAGTGGTTTGTATGTGAATGATGTGGTTGCTGGCGGTGGTGCTGCTGCGGCGGGCATTAAATCAGGCGACGTAATTAAAAAAGTTGATGGTGTGGTAATCAACGATTCACCTGATCTTCAGGAAAGAGTTGGTCGTTTAAACCCTGGCGATAAAGTTAAATTAACTGTACTGCGTAATGGTGCCTTGAAAGACTATACTGTTACTCTTAAAGGCGAAGCCAGTGTAGGTTTGACTGCAAATAATAATACAAGTAAAGGTGCGGAAGTAAGTAAATTGGGCGCAACTTTCGCTCCGGCTACGCAAGCGCAGAAATCGAAATATGGCATTAACAGTGGTGTGGTTGTAACATCAGTTACTACCGGAAAAGCTTTCGATAATATTGGGGTGGAAAAAGGCTTAATTATTACCAAAGTAAACGGACAACCTGTAAATTCTGTGGCCGATGTTCAAAAAGCATTGCCTTTAGGAAGAAACAATATGGTTAGCATTTCTGGTGTTGGTGAGCAAGGTTCATATAACTATAGCTTCCCTGCGCAATAATTAATAGTAATAAATAGTTTAAAATGCTTCCCGGGTTTAAACCTGGGAAGCATTTTTTTTAGTCTTGTTTTATAGGTTCGTGGTTAGCGTGACAAGCGTCTGCACATTCTTCGCAAGCCACAGCACATTGTCTGCAGTGTTCATGATCATGTTTGCTACATTCAGCAGCACAAAGCCTGCAGATTTCTTCGCAAAGTAGTAGATACGGGCTATAAAGACCATGGCGTTATATTCTTTGCCACAGATTATTTGTCATCCTGAACGCAGTGAAGGATCTTGGTGTGAGATTCGATCAACGAATCATCATTTCGCTGCGCTACAGTCAAGATGACGACCATTTTATAGGAGTCGGTCAATGTTACTATAGTTCAATGGCATTTTTAAATTTACTTATCTAGGGCTATTCGTTATATCTTTTTTGCCAAGGATGAACACAGATTAAGACAGAGAATTTATTATTCTGAATGTTACGTCTGTGTTCCATCGGATATAGATTCTTCACTACTTTCAAAAATGACAATTGATTTGAGTATAGTGTAAAGGTTATTTGTTAAAATATCTTAAATCTTTGTTGGTCAGCAACGTTTCTTATACGTTAACCAATATTCATCCGTTTTTCATAATCAAGATTTAGTTTCGCTACTACCGATTGATAATCAACCTTTACCGATACGCTAAATTATTTTTTTATAGTTCCATTTGAATCAGCAACAAAAAACGAATATTATGGCTTTAGCTAACATTAACCTAAGTGTAAAACAATATTTCAATTTCATGTGCAGGACGGATTTTGAAAGGCGGATATTTCATGATACTTACAAAGAATTTCAAAAAAGATCCAAAATATATAGCTTGGATCAACACCTGCATACCTTTTCTCAGATGCAGCAAGCGAATGAAAAGGCAAACACGCTAAATCAAAAACTTCAGTATTCGGTTATGGACAGCATTGCAGCATTAGAACATAAAATGCCTGTTTTAAACGATCTCGAAGATCATCCGGTCCTTTTCGATTGTGCCGAATTACATATTTATAATTCTGATCTGTTAAATAAAGCAGCGCATATAGTTTCGATTACCTATACAAGTCCGGATTTAATTTTACACGAAATCGTTGGTGATTTGCTAATCTTAAGCTATACTGCCAAAGCCCACGAAACATTAGTTGTAAAAATTACAGAAAACCTGATGGTGAATTATGAGCAGCATGAAAGTCTTGTTTATAGTTAAATTTAAGCTTTTTGCTGTAAGGTAACTTTGGTTCAGGATTTTCAATGTTATTCATCAATAATTAACAGTTGGGAAAAAGTAGTTCTTTTTGCTTTTTTTACGCAGAAAAACGATTGGACAAAGCCTGTTTTGAACAGGTTTCATTGATAGAACAGCGTAATACATCAAAAATTAACGGATTAAATTTGCCTGCTAATAGGGCTTAAAAGGCAAATAGTCAATGTATTTGGTGTGTATTCTATAATAAAAAAAATAAAAAATTGATTTATAGGTATTTAACTCTATCTTTGATTAAAATTAAAATACAATATAATGCAACAAGGAACAGTAAAATTTTTTAATGAAACTAAAGGTTTCGGATTTATCACTCCATCTAATGGCGATGCCGAAATTTTTGTTCATGCTTCAGGCTTAATCGATAACATTCGCGAGAATGATACCGTAAACTACGATGTAGAAGAAGGTAGAAAAGGCCTAAACGCGGTAAATGTTAAAGTAGCTTAAGAAAACTCGAACACATAAATCGTAAAAAGTCCCGATGCAAATCGGGACTTTTTTTATGCCATTATTTTTTGAAAAGTTAAGTCTTCCTGTTATCTAATTTTTCACCATTAAGAAATTAAGATAGTTAAGAGGATATTTGTTATTTTAGTGTTAGAATAAGTTCTCAATACCAGTTTATTTTATTCATCCCGTAATCATACATACTTAAAAGTTAACGTTGAAAGCATGTTTCAACTAAATTAAATAGGGAATGACTAAAAAAGAGGTTACGCAGTTATCCTATGAGATAACAGGATTCGCAATTAAAGTTCATAAAATCTTAGGTCCAGGTTTATTGGAAAGTATATATGAACGGTGCTTAAAATATGAGCTGGAAAAAAACGGATATACTGTTGCTCAACAATTTGTGCTTTCGGTAGTGTATGATGAATTGGAAATGGATTTAGATTTACGGCCGGATCTATTTGTTAATAATTGTGTTGTGATAGAAATAAAAGCGATATCGAATATTCTACCTGTTCATCATGCACAACTCCAAACCTATATGAAACTTCTTAATGCTCCGCAGGGATTATTAATTAATTTTTTCACAGAAAATATTACAAAAAGCATTGTACCTATAGTAAATCAATATTTCAATATTTTACCAGACAGATAACTTTAACAATCCTGGTACACAAACTTAATGCTCTTAATTCCTTAATGGTTAAAAAACGTTAGGGCATGCTGAACATTACCAATACTTAGAAGCGAAACTTTAAATAATCTCCTGTTCTTTCGATTAATTCCGGATATGCTTTAGAATGTTTCTAAATAAATGTTTTATCGCCGTTTTGTCATAATCGTTTATAAATTAAACTCATAATTAGATACTTTTGCAAGAAATTTAGATATAAATCCTAATCAAATGAGTGGTTTCGGAAATGCACTTTCTTCATCAATCGGAAGAAAATACGTTATGGGTATTACAGGTATATTCCTGATACTCTTTTTAATTGTACATGCTGGTATTAATTCGTTAATATTTCTTGACGACAATGGTTTGAAATTTAATATTGGAGCGCATTTTATGGCTACCAATTGGATCATTAGAGCAGGTGAGTACATATTGTTTTTAGGTTTACTCGTGCACATTTACCAGGCCGTTAACCTTACTATTCAGAACAGAAAAGCCCGACCAGAAGGTTACGCAGTTTATAATGGTAATGCTAACAGTAAGTGGTATAGCCGCTCTATGGGCTTGTTAGGAACTTTACTACTGATTTTCCTTGTTATTCACCTGAAGGATTTTTGGGTAGTATCTCGTTTTACAGGTATTCCAACTGTGGATGCAAATGGCCATGAAGATTTATACGCAGTAATGAAAGAAAAGTTTCAGGATCCGGTAAGGGTTGCTGCTTATGTTTTATTAATGATTTCCCTTTGTTACCATTTGTTACATGGTTTTGCTTCGGCATTTCAAACTATGGGATGGAACCATTCAAAATACAATGGAATTATAAAACGTGTTAGTGTATGGTATGCAATAATTATTTCGATCGTATTCGCATTAATGCCAATTGCAGTTTACACACATTTAATTGATTAAGTTTTAGCACAAAAGATATGTCAGATATTAATTCAAATATTCCAGAAGGCGAATTAACCAGCAAATGGACAAAATATAAGTCTTCTGTGCCGTTGGTTAACCCATCGAACAAAAGAACTATTGAAGTAATCATTGTAGGTTCGGGTTTAGCAGGTGCTTCGGCAGCGGCTACTTTAGCCGAGATGGGTTACAAGGTAAAATGTTTCTGTTTTCAGGATTCACCACGTAGAGCACACTCAATTGCTGCTCAGGGTGGTATTAATGCAGCAAAAAATTATCAGAATGATGGTGATAGTGTTTATCGCCTTTTCTATGATACGATTAAAGGTGGCGATTACCGTGCCCGCGAAGCCAATGTGCATCGTTTGGCCGAGGTAAGTGCTAATATTATAGATCAATGTGTGGCACAGGGTGTGCCTTTGGCACGTGAATATGGTGGCTTGTTAGATAACCGTTCATTCGGTGGTACACAGGTACAACGTACGTTTTATGCCGCTGGTCAAACTGGTCAACAGTTATTGTTAGGTGCATATTCTGCTTTAGAACGCCAGATTGGTATGGGTAAAGTAGAAATGTATACCCGCCACGAAATGCTTGAGGTTGTTAAAATCGATGGCAAAGCACGTGGGATTATTGCACGTAACTTAATTACAGGAGAAATCGAACGTCATTTTGGTCATGCAGTAGTATTAGGAACAGGTGGTTACGGAAACGTATTCTATCTTTCTACTAACGCGATGGGAAGTAACGTTACAGCGGCCTGGAAAGCGCACAAACAAGGTGCTTATTTTGCAAACCCTTGTTATACGCAGATCCACCCAACCTGTATCCCGGTTTCTGGCGATCACCAGTCTAAATTAACCCTGATGTCAGAATCGTTACGTAACGATGGACGTATCTGGGTTCCTAAAAAGAAAGATGATAACCGTAAAGCTTCAGAAATTCCTGAAGATGAAAGAGATTATTATTTAGAACGTCGTTACCCTGCTTTTGGTAACCTGGTTCCTCGTGATGTGGCTTCCCGTGCTGCAAAAGAGCGTTGTGATGCAGGTTATGGAGTAGGAGCTTCTAAATTGGCTGTATATCTTGATTTTAAAGCCAATACAGAACGCTACGGAAAAATCGAAGCTTCTAAAGCAGGTAACCACAATCCTGACAAAGAAACCTGCATGCGTTTAGGTACTGCGGTAATTAAGGAAAAATATGGTAACCTGTTCGATATGTATGCGCAGATTACCGGTGAGAACCCTTACGAAACCCCAATGCGTATCTATCCTGCTGTTCACTATACCATGGGTGGTTTATGGGTTGATTATAACCTGATGACCTCTGTACCTGGTTTATATTGTACAGGCGAGGCTAACTTCTCAGATCATGGTGCTAACCGTTTAGGTGCGTCTGCTTTGATGCAGGGTTTGGCTGATGGTTATTTCGTTCTTCCTTACACTATTGGCGCTTACTTGTCGAAAGAAATTTCGGTAAAAGCAATTCCTACTGATCACCCTGCCTTTGTAGAGGCGGAAGAAAGAGCAGTTGGTATCTTAAATAAGCTAATTAATATTAAAGGAACTAAGTCGGTAGATCATTTCCATAAACGTTTAGGCCACATTATGTGGGAGAAATGTGGTATGGCCCGTAACGAAAAAGGTTTAAACGAAGCAATCCAGGAAATTAGAGCACTACGCGCTGAATTCTGGAGCGAAGTTCGCGTACCTGGAACAGCTGATGAGTTAAATACTGAACTCGAAAAAGCAGGCCGTGTAGCTGATTTTATCGAACTGGGCGAGTTAATGTGCATTGATGCTTTAAACCGTAACGAAAGTTGTGGTGGCCACTTCCGTGAAGAGTATCAGACAGAAGAAGGTGAAGCATTACGTGATGATGAGAACTATGCTTACGTAGCCGCCTGGGAATTTAAAGAAGGTGTAAACTTCGAACTTCACAAAGAAGAATTGAAGTTTGAAAATATTAAAGTTGCACAAAGAAGTTATAAATAGTAGCAAGATGGTAAGTATCAAGTATCAAGACTTGAATTAAATCTTGATACTTGGTTCTCATTACTTGATACTTAAATCTCAATATCATGAGTACAGGAAATATGAACTTAACGCTAAAAGTTTGGCGTCAAAAAAATAACAATACCAAAGGCGCTTTGGTAGATTATAAATTGGCCGATATTTCACCGGATATGTCTTTCTTAGAGATGTTCGATGTATTAAACGAACAATTAATTAACAAAGGTGAAGAACCAGTTGTATTTGACCACGATTGCCGTGAAGGAATCTGTGGAATGTGCTCGATGTTTATCAACGGGCGCCCACACGGGCCAAAAGACCTGGTTACTACCTGTCAGTTGCATATGCGTTCTTTCAAAGATGGCGATACCATCGTTGTTGAGCCATGGAGAGCAGCTGCTTTTCCGGTAATAAAAGACTTAACCGTAGATCGTTCTGCATTTGACAGAGTTATTGCTGCTGGCGGCTTTATTTCGGTAAATACAGGTAATGCACAAGATGCCAATAACTTACCAATTCCTAAAATGCAGGCAGATGCAGCTTTCGAAGCGGCAGCTTGTATTGGTTGTGGTGCTTGTGTGGCAACTTGTAAAAATGCTTCAGCAATGTTATTCGTTTCCGCGAAGATCTCTCAATTGGCGTTATTGCCACAAGGCCAGCCAGAGCGTTACCGCAGGGTACAAAGCATGGTTGCACAAATGGATGCTGAAGGCTTTGGTAACTGTACCAATACTGGTGCTTGTGAGGCCGAATGCCCTAAAGGAATCTCATTAGAAAACATCGCTCGTATGAACCGTGATTTTGCATCTGCAAAATTTATTTCAGAAGAAACCATTTAAAAATATACTGTGCACCTGGCTTAAGTGCCGGGTTCTTAAGCCTCCACATTGTGGGGGCTTTTTAGTTTACCAATTCATAGCCGCTAGGGGTACTATCATATTCCTTACTTTATCAGATGGAAATATGCGAATTAATATTTAATGGTTTATTCGTAACCTGGTGATTAAAACTGATACATATTTAACATTCGCCAACTGTTATGAAAACATATGAAACTTTAGGTTTGAAAATCGAAAGCTTATATAATCAGATTAGCTCGAAATAAAAGTTTGCGAAAGTGGCAATAATCTTATGTTTGCATATTAAATTTTTGCGTATTTGGAAATTTTATTCTGTAATATTTGTATATACATTAAAATTTTTCTAAATTTAGTCTTCCGAGACAGGAGAGAAAACATAAAACCCCGGCAATTTTGCTGGGGTTTTGTGCGTTTAAGCCAATTGCCAATTTCGGATTTACTTCATACTAAAGTTAATATTGATATTGTATTTCACACGAACAGGTTTTCCATCTAACAACCCAGGATTCCATCTTGGCGATTTGTTCAATACTCTTAAGGCTTCGTCATCCGTTTCTTTTGTAAGGCCTTTGGTAATTTGAATATCTGTTAGTGCCCCATTTTTCTCTACTACAAAAGAAGCAAATACTTTTCCCTCTGAGCTATTTTTCTTTGCTACTTCCGGATACTTAATCTCGCGACCTAAGAATTCATAAAATTTCTTAATGCCTCCAAGATAATCGGGTACCTTTTCCAGGGAGGTAAAATCATAAATTTTGTTTGAATTGTCTTGTGCTTTTGCTTGATTTAAGCACATAGCGATGCCTGTTAGGGCTAAAAAGATTAGCTTTCTCATTGTTTTTTTGTTAAAATATTGATTATTTAGTTTTTCCTGGGACTTGCTTTTGGTTTTTTGCTGGTAATAATTACCACTCCATTTTTGCCCTTATCACCATGTAAAGTTATAGCAGACGAATCCTTTAGCACTTCTATTGACTCGATAGACTCCTGATCCAAATTGTTTATTGCTGAAACTTCTTTCCCATCAACAATATAAAGTGGCTTTGCCTTAGGGTCAAAATCTCTTTTCAATAAGTACCTTACCTTTTTGGGCGTATCACTATTAGGTATTGATGGGCTCACGCTAAATCCTGATACTTTCCCCTTTAACTTGGTATCGCCAGTTTTTATCGGAGCGGTTTTAAGTCCATAATTATTACTCAGAGAACCATTTTTGGTTTTAACTTCTATTACACCTGCAAAACCATCAGCGCCATACCTTGCTGTTGCTAAACTGTCTTTTAAGATATTTACAACTTCGATGTTATTGGGATCAACATTGCTAAGTGATGACGTGCCTCTTATATATTGTTTGTTCCCATCAATTACAATTAAAGGTTCAGTACCTAATGTTGAGATTCCCCTGAGTGTAACTTTAGGTGTTCTGGTACTATCTGCCTTTTGGGCAAAACCGGCTAAACTAAAGCCCATCAGCATGGTAAATATGATTACGTTTTTCATGTTAAATTTTAGTTAAAATTTTCTTTTGAGTTCGAAAAAATTAGTGTTCTTATCTATCGAAAGCTCTTTTGAGTTAAGTGGCCTGAAAACATTGCTTTTTGCGCCTTTGCTGGTAACTAAAATTACACCACCCCTGGCTTTTGGCCCGTATAGATTCATTGCAGTTTGATCTTTTAATACTTCTACTGATTCGATACTGTTTGGGTTTATGGTATTCAACTGACTGTTATCTGATAATTTAACGCCATCTACAATGATTAGCGCATCAAGAGTTTTACTCTCCTTTAATTTGATTCTGTCACCGGTAATGCTACTTGTTTTAGTGTCTTTTACAGGTACAGGGTCGTTGAGTTTGAAATTAACGTTAATATTATATTTAACTCTTACGGCTAAGCCATTCCGGATGCCTGGGTTCCACTTTGGCGATTCTTTTATAACCCTCATTGCTTCTTCGTCTGTACCACTTCCTAAACCCCGGGTAATTTGGACATCTGTTAATGAACCATCCTTCTCAACTAAAAAACTGAGGAAAACTTTACCTTGCACATTATTATCCAGCGCCATCTTCGGATATTTAATGCTGCCACCCAGGTATTTATAAAATTGGGTTATGCCACCTGGAAATTCCGGCTGTTTATCAATCGAAACGAAATCATATACTTTATCTGTGTTTTCAGATTTAATGACATTGGTATCTGCACCAGTAGTTTTAGGCAGAAAAGACATGATATTAATCCTGTTCAGATTTACATATTCGCCAGATTTAGGTAACAATTTATTCCTGAACGCTTTTGAAGATTCTGGAATTCTAAAGCTAACCGTTAAAGCATATTTACCATCAGTTATAGTTTTAAATCCTTTATAAGATAAAACTGCTTTCATCACTTCTTCATCACAGCCAGCGCCTAGTTCTACATTTGATGTAACATTGGTAACTCTACCACCTTTTAAATTAAACCTTATCTGGGCATTTCCCTGAATCTGATCGCTATTGGCTGCAGTTGGGTATTTGATGTGCCTGCCTAGAAACTGATAAAATCCTGTCCAGTTTGGATCTGTTTTGCCATCAACCGAAATTTTAGGTGCTATAGTTATCTTCTCTGGAGCTGTAACCATGTTTTCAACCAGTTCAATGGGCTTATCCATAGGGATTTGATCGGTAATGGACAACAATTTCTCGTTTTTACGAACGGTAGCCGATGAAAATACAATGAGAAGGGCAAATAGCGGAATAAAGATTCCATACTTCATAATCGCTATCTTTTTAGATCGCTCCTTATGAAGCATGAAAATTCTTTTTTTGATCAATGATTTTTCTAAGAAGCCATTTGTTAAGGTATTTGGTGAAATACCAAATGACTTGCTCAATAACAGCATCGCATATTCAGCTTTATCACCCTGAAATTCGGCAGCAAGTTCGTCAGCTAAAAATTCGTGGATATTTTTAATGGCTTTCTTATAAAGATAAATCACCGGGTTTAACCAGGTAATAATCCCTATAATCTCGAAAAATAAAACATCCAGGGTATGCCATTGTTTGATGTGTGCTTCTTCATGAATATCAATCACATCCATTTGTGGTAATTCCTGATCAATTACTTTTTTGCCAAAAAAAGAGAAAGCTGAGCCAGCCTTATTTATAGTAATGAGTTTTTTAACTGCTAATAAATTAAATACCAATCTACCTAAGAAGAAAAAAATACCTGCGCAATAAATGTAAACGAATGCATTTCCCCAGTTAAAACCAGTGTCACGTTCTGTTACAGTTGTTGCCTGTGCTAATACAGCTTCCCAATTAACTGAAGTATAAACCTGTTGCGCTGCCTTCTGTTCCGTAAGCCATTCTAAACGGATAAATGGTATGCAGAGGGATAATGCACCCGCAGATATTAAATAAATGCGGTTTAAAGTAAAATAGGTCTCCTTATCTAACAGTAATTTGTAAAAACCAAAAAAAACAATTAAGTATAAGTTCACCTGTAATAGGTAGTGGGCAAAACTCATTTTGGCTTATGTTTAATTTTATTAATCATTTTTAAAATTTCATCAACATCACTTAAATCCAGTTTTTCTTCTTTAACGAAGAAAGAAAACATACTTTCTACCGAATTTTCAAAGTAATTGCCTAACAATTTTTCTGTTGCATGGCGCTTGTACTCTTCTTTACTGATTAAAGGGTAATACTGATGAGCCTTACCAAAGGCTTCGTGACCAATAAAACCTTTGGTTTCTAAAATTCTAATAATTGTTGATACGGTATTGTAAGCCGGTTTAGGAAGGGGGAGTTCATCAATAACCTCTTTAACGAATGCCTTTTCCAACTGCCATAAAACCTGCATAATCTGCTCTTCGGCTTTGGTTAAATCTTTAATTTCCATAATAGTTAATAATAATAATAAGGATGATGGCAAATGAATTGCCTTAACTAAAGTTAAAACTAATTAGTTAGTTATCCAAATTTTATTTAATAATTATTTGAAAAGTAAATTTGGCGCAAATTTCTTTTACTTAGGGGTTATTTTTTATAAATAAATTGCAGAATTTTTAAGTGTATTTGCTTGTAATACAGCGCTTTGTTTATGATTTAGACTAGATGTTAATCAGGTTGTTTTTAATGCCATATACCACTAATCCAGTGCGCGACTTCATGTTTAGTTTAGCAAAAAGAGATTCCCTATAGTTGTCAACGGTGCGCGGACTGACATTCATGAGGTCAGCAATTTCTTTATAGGTAAGCTCAGTGCTGCAATGTTGCAGAAACGTAAGTTCTCTTTCAGAAAATGTTGGTTTAATTCCATTGTCTTTTAAAGCCACCAAAAGCCTGCCTGATACGAGCTCATTTACATAGAACCCTTTATCTATGATTACTTTAATTGCCCTTAATAAATCAGATGGTGTAGATTCTTTCAGCATATAACCTCCGGCGCCAGCTTTGAGCATCCCAATTATTGCTTTTTCATCTTCGAGCATGCTTAGTGCAAGTACATGAACATTTGGATGGTTGGCTTTAACCCATTTGGTGGCGGCAAAACCATCCATTACAGGCATGTTAATATCCATTAAAATAAGCTGGACTTCAGCGTGCTGATTAATTTTAGTTTGAAGATCGATTCCGTTCATGGCTTCGAACATAACTTCTATTTCATCAAATTCTGCTAATAAACTAGCCAATCCGGAGCGGAAGAGGGTGTGGTCATCAACAATTGCAATAGAAATACTTTGGTTCTGCATAATTAAGGGTAGGGGATTTCAATTGAAATAGACGTGCCTTCGCCAGGCACCGAATTTAGTGCTAATTTTCCATTGATCATCTCAATTCTTTTATAAATTGAATTTAGCCCCATTCCCGATTTTTTAGCTTTAATCATATCTGGGTCAAAGCCTATACCATCCTCACTCACCTTTAAATATAAAGCACTATTCTCGAGATAAGAATCGATTTGTATGTATTTTGCCTGAGCATGTTTGATAATATTATTGATAATTTCCTGCAATAAACGAAGAATGATCAGATCCTTATCAGGAGATGTGATCTGAAGATCTGCCAATTGGTTATTAACTTTGAGTTCATATGTTCCTGCTTTATTAAGCCAGTTAATTTCCTGATCTATCGCATGGCCAATGCCATTTTCTACCAATTGCTCACCATGTAACAGCTTGGCCAGTTCCCTTAATTCTTTGATGGATTTACCAACTAGTGTTAGTGAATTATCGATTTTCTTTTTGGCCTTTTCCCCATCATTTAAATTTATAGAGTTTAAGGTGAGTGTGGTAAGACTGAGCAACTGGCCAACATTATCATGTAATTCTGTTGCTATACTTTGCATTGTTTGATCTTGCACTTCAATGCGGGTTTGAAGCATTTCGGACTCAAATTTTTGCTGCATATGCTGCTTTTCCAGAAAATGGTTCTTCTTATGCCGGTTGTAAGATCTGATATATAAAATCAAAAATACCGGCATCAGTAAGAATACCAATGTCGAAACGGCAACTAAGAGTGCAATTTTCGTTGTTTCATTCTGCATATAAACGAATATACCCAAAGGCTATATAAAATAAGGTTTAACAATACGTAAATACAATATCTTAATGTTGCAACACCTATAATTTTTACCGTGAATAAGCCGTCAAAAATATTTGACATGGTGCTTCCGAAATAATAAAACAGTACACCTGTTACCCACCAAAATTCAGGATGGGTTTTGATATTGATAAAGTTTTCATCTTTTAACAACAGGTAATAATAGTAGAGGCAATAAAGGGTGAAAAATACAGACATTACGCTAATGGTAAGTGTATTTGAATCGGTAAAAGGATGCGTAAAGAGAAAAATAAAATAGGTAAGGTAAACCACACCCGAACCTATAAAAAAAATAGGTTTCGGGCTGGTATATTCTTTTAAGCAACAATAAAGGCCATATAAAATGGAACTGCTTTCGAATATTAAAAAAATATTGAAAAGCCATAAATTGTGTATGTGTTTCGAAGCAAGATAAATAGCATAAAGTTCTGTACCCAAAGCAATGGCAATGTAGCAGGTGATTACCTTCCAAAAAATATTCTTGTCTTTCCAAACCAACAAAATTGCGCTGGTTAAACAGATAATCTCTGATATAACTATGGGTGATAAGTACCTCATTCTTTATAAACTTGTTCCTTCACACATGTCCGGACATGCAGTACCTCTGTTTCCAATATTGCCCAAATCATCTTTATGGTTTTCTTGGCCGTTTCCATTGCCCACGCTTGGTGTAGTTGGTACCAACAGTAAAGTATTTCTGCCTTCATAAGATTCAGGAACACCTTCGATTGCTCCTTCTAAATATTGTGCGAAATAAATTCTTAATCCGTCATATTTGCCTTCACTCATTGATTTTGCGATTTCTAAGATCTGCTCAGCGGGAAACCATACTGCCTTTGTGTAAGATTCTGTAGCGGTCATCCCGTCTTTGGCATAGGCAACAACCATAGCCTTTGCAACCTTCGGATCGATAGGTTCCATATTTAATTTTTTGTTCATAAAATTTGAAGAGTTTGTCTGTAAAAAGCCTAAAAATCGATAATAATAAACGATCTATCAAGAAGTATTTACAATTAAATACCGTAAAAATACCCTTCTATTTAGGGCATTTTGCACTAACATCAAATAGGCTCCTGCCCCTAATTTTGGTTTACAATAACAACTGAATGTTTTGTGATTGTACAACAAATGCCGTCTATTTCATTAAAACAAACAATTTGAACTGATGTTAGAAGAAATCTGTTTTTTTAATAAAGCTTGATTAACCATTAAACTCTCTCAAAATGATAAATAATACCCTATTGCAGGAAAATCATACAGCGATTAGCGAAAGGGAAGTCGAAATTGTAAACCTGTTATCGATGGGCTACAACAGTAAAGAAATTGGCTCAATGCTTTTTATTAGCGAGCATACGGTTAATACGCACAGAAGAAACATGGTAAGAAAGCTTGATCTTAAAAATTCTTATCAGTTAATTGTCTGGGCATTCAAAGAAAGAATATTATCTCTATAAGAGTTAAAGATACGTATAACCTCTCATTCTAAACAGCAAAGCCTGCTATTTGATCCTAAAGTCAAATTAGCAGGCTTTTGTTTGTCGGTATGTTTATTCGGTTATACTTTGATTTCTGTCGGTGATTTAAGCGATTATTTTATACTTTTTTTGGTTACAATAAAATAGCCAATAATGAAAAGAACCGAAGCATAAATCAAACTTGTCCATATTTCTTGCGTAAAAACGGGGAAAGCTAATGGATCAGCACCTTTTTTTACTTTCGTTATTCTTAAAGCCAGTGTTGGTAGCGAATAGGGAATAAGGTAGGCATATTTCCAGCCTACATTTGCGGTAATAATGCCCATAATGGTGCCAACAAAACCAATGCCCATTGGTTTAAGGAAATCACTCCATAACAAACTTAATATAAACTGTAGCGATAAAATCCCTAGAGAAGCTAAGAATAATTTAGCATAGGAGTTAATCAGAATATTTGATGGGTTGTATTGACTAAAATTAAACTTAGGGACTAATGCCTGTAATAAGTGGCCAAATGTGTAGGTAAGTGTGGCAAATAAGAATAAGCAGATAAATATTAACAAAACTGCATACAGGTATTTTGCCGCATAAATTGAAAATTTATTTAAGGGTTGGGCAAATAACATTTTCCAGGTATCGTTTTTATGCTCGATATTATTGACTGAAAAGGCCATGAATATGACATAAAAGGGCATGATCAAAAATCCCATTACGCCGAGTGCTGCACCGCTATAATGTGCCCATAAGAGCATTGGAGGATAATGGTTGGCGATGATTTTTTCAGCGTCGTAATAAAACCCAAAGCTGATTAAGCCGCAAATAATAACAGGTAATAATATGGCTGCCCAGAAAGCTAAAGTTTTTCGGGATTTGTAAAATTCTGATACTAAAGAAATATAAAGAGCGTGCATGTTAGTTTGTTTTAGTAATATCCAGGAATAAATTTTCCAGATCTTTTCGTTGCTGATAAAGACTGCTCACCGTAAAACCATTTTGGATCAGTAATGTGTTTAGTTCTCCACTTTTTTCCGATGAGGTATACGGCAGGGTGATCATCTTATCTGTTTTTGCTACAATTTCATAACCAGAATTTGTTAAAAAAGCACCTGCACTTTCGGTATTATCGACCTCGATTTGGAGCATCGGTTTGCTGAGTAGATGAAGTTCGTTAATCGTGCCCTGAAATAATAATTGACCTTTGTTTATAATGCCAACATGGGTTGCTGTTCTTTCTATTTCGGCCAATAAATGGCTTGAAACCAATATTGTTTTTTGGTGTTTTGTGGCTAAATCGATCATCAGATTCCGAACTTCGATAATGCCATTTGGATCTAAACCATTGGTAGGTTCATCCAATAGCAGTAATTCAGGATCTGAAATTAGTGCCTGCGCAATGCCTAGCCGCTGTTTCATACCCAACGAATATTTGCTGGCTTTTTTATTTGCGGCTTCTGCCAAGCCCACTAGCGATAGCATTTCATCAGCTTTTGCTTTTTTAATGCCTAACAGGATACAACGGTTAACCAGGTTTTCTTTTCCTGTTAAATGACCATAAATGGCTGGTTGTTCAACCAAAGCACCTATGCGTTTAAGAATCGCGATGCGATTACTGGTTATTTCCTTACCAAATATAAATACCTGATCGGCTGGCGACTTCAGCAGGTTCAACAGGATTTTTATGGTTGTTGTTTTGCCTGCCCCATTAGGGCCTAAAAAACCATAGATGCTCCCTTTTGGTACTTGTAACGATAAATCTTTTACTATAGCCTGGTTGCCAAAGTTAAAGTTCAGACCTACGGTTTCGATAGCGTAATTACCCATTATTCCTATTTGAAAATAGCAGTTGCCTGTTTCACAATAGAACCAGATGTTTTTGTAGTTTTTACAGCTATTTCGGTATCATTCTGATTGGTGTTAACGGTAAGCGTTAAAATAATCATCATAAATACAGGTAATAATAAAAGTAAAAATGGCGAGGTGTTTGCTAATTTTTTCATGATCGATAGTTTTATTTGAGAGGTTGCGAAAAGACCATCAGTAATTACTGTTTGATTTTTGAAGTTGATTGCTGATGATGTTTTCATTTTGTTTTCGTTTTGATGATTCAAAGAAACTGAAGAAAAACAACCTGCTAAAATCTATTATACCAAGCGTTCAAGATTATAGATCAACAGACATTTTTGGCGTTTGTCGATAAAATTTGCCTATTGGGCCGTTCGTAGAAAAAAAATGCCCGTTGGTAGATTGTGTAAGTAAATCGATAAAACTTTATTTATTTTGTGGCTTGAATGGTATGCTTTTGTTAATGTGTATTGGCATTCATTACAATTTAATAGATATCGAATGAAACAAAGTAGGGGACCTTTAATATTACATGCTATTTTTTGGGGATTTATATGCCTTCTTATTATAGTTATATCTATGATGGCGAGTGAAAAGCATACCATGAAAGATTACTTTCTATCGTATTTTGTTTTTGGCATCGTTAATGTTTCTGTATTTTATATCAATTATATTTTTCTGATCCCATCACTGATCAAAAAGAGAAAAAAGTACTGGTTATATGTCCTGTCATTTATTCTTTTAATTGTTGTTGCAACATTTGTTAAAACTGTTATCGCTGTTTTAAACCCCGAGGAGATGCTTCGTTATACCTTCGATGGCAAAAGCCATAATATGTCTGTTAATAATTTTGCTATCAACACGGTTTTTATAATTGGTTTTTTCCTGGTTTCGAGCTGTATAATTAAATTCACTATTGATTGGTTCGCAAGCGAAAGGATTCAGCGCAATTTAGAAAGTGAGCGCCGCGAGATGGAGCTCCAGTTTTTAAAGTCGCAGTTAAACCCACATTTTCTTTTTAATTCGCTTAATAACATCTATTCGCTGGCCTATCAAAAATCGGACAAAACAGCCGATGCGATTATGAAGCTTTCTGAGATTATGCGTTACATGATTTATGAAAGCAATACGCCAACGGTAGCACTAAGCAAAGAAGTAGATTATTTAACAAGTTATATCGAACTGCAGAAAATAAGGTTTAAAGATGGTGCCTATATAGAACTTACTTTAAACGGCGAAATTGACAATCAAAAAATCGTTCCTTTAATGTTGATTTCGTTTGTGGAAAATGCATTTAAACATGGTGTAGTAACCGATCCGGCTGAACCTGTAAAAATCAATATTATTGCCAATCAGAAAATTTTGCATTTTAGTGTAGTGAACAAAAAGAACCAGCAGAATAAAGATGCGCAGGGTGGAGTTGGCTTAACCAATGTAGAACGACGATTGCAATTGGTTTATCCTGATAGATATAAATTAAATGTTGTAAATTCGGCTACCCATTATACCTGCGAACTGATGATTGACATATAATCCGTAACTAAACTTACCCGGATTAAAAATCATTAATTAAAATAATAACCTAAAATGAACTTAAACTGCATTGTTGTTGATGATGAGCCTCTGGCGCTTGATATTCTACAGGATTATATTTCGAAAGTGCCTTTTTTAACCATGGTTAAAAGATGCGAAAACCCTATTGAAGCCTTGCAGATTGTCCAGGGGGGCGGGATTGATCTGGTGTTTTTAGATATTCAGATGCCTGAGTTAACCGGAATCCAGTTTTTAAAAATTGCCGGTAATAAATGCCACTATATATTAACTACCGCTTACCCACAGTATGCTTTAGAAAGTTACGACCTTAATGTTTCGGATTACCTGTTAAAGCCAATTGCATTCGACCGTTTTTATAAAGCGGTAGAAAAAGTTCACAATCAGGTAAAACCGGTTGAAACTCCTGCTAGTGTGGCCCAGCCAATTGTTACTCCAACACCATTTTCTGGCTCACCAAACCCTGTTCAGGATTACATTTTCGTGAAAACGGAACATAAGATCCAGAAAATCTATCTGCATGACATTTTATTCATAGAAGGTTTAAAAGATTACATTTCAATTTTTACAAAGGATGAACGTGTAATCACCCTGCAGAGCATGAAAAAGATGGAGGAAGCTTTGCCTCAAAGTCAGTTTATCAGGGTGCATAAATCTTATATTGTAGCGGTGGATAAGATTGAAAGTATTGAGCGTAGCCGCATTACCATCAACCAAAAAATTATTCCGGTTGGAGATACTTACCGTGATGAATTTTTCAGGGTGATTGGGAATAAGAATATTTAGGAAATATGTAAGATGTGAAATGGGAGAGGGAAGGCCATGGCCACGAATCGTCATTTCGACCGTAGTGGAGAAATCTTTAAATTTGATTTCAATACTTGGTACAAAAGATCTCTCTATTTCGCTGTGCTATATCCGATAGCTATCGGATCGAGAGGAAGACCTTTCTTTTGGAATTTGTGAATGGTAATGGAGTCGGAGGATTCTTAAACAGGATATTTAATTGCGAAATAGCTAACGAAGACTACAAAACCGCAGGCTGCGCCATTGGTTGACCCAGAACTTTCCTGATTTCGTTTTCTACTTCTAAAGTAATATCGTTTGCTGTTTTTATGCCAGGCTCTATCGGCTTTAAAACAGTCCATTTTAAGGCATTTCCAGTGGTTAGGGGAAACATGCCAAAACGGACAATCTTCCATGAGTTTTCGATTGCCACGGGAACGATCAACGCATTAGGTACTACTTTTAATATGGTAGCGATACCTCCAAATTGAAAAGTTTTCAACTGACCATCTTTCGCGCGGGTTCCCTCTGGGAAAATAACAGTACTCCAATTATTTTCTTTCATTCTGCGGCCAAGTTTTATGATTTCAGAGATCGCCTGCTTGTTATCTTTCCGGTTGATGTTTGCCCCGCCACCCAGACGTAGGTTAATGGATATGGATGGAATGCCTTTGGTAAGTTCAATTTTAGAGATAAATTTTGCACTGTGTTTTCTTAAGAACCAAATTAACGAAGGAATATCGTACATGCTTTGGTGATTTGCGGCAAAAATAATCGGCCTATCTGTTGGTAGCTCATATTCGTTTTTAAAACTGATCGAATTGAAAAGAAAAATCTGGCAATAGGTTAGAAAAAAATTAAGGATATCTACCGAAACCTTGTGCGCTTTATATCCAAAAAGCTTAAAACAAAGCCATTGTATAGGATGGAAGATGCAAAGTGTTAATCCAAAGAAAATATAAAAAATAGGGCTTAAAATATATCCGAAAAGCTTGCTCATTTGGTTGATTAATACGTGGCAAAGATAATAATAAATTATTCTGGTTCTTTGAAGATGTATCTTTCTTCATATTCAATCTCAAATGTTTTTAAGAAACTGGTGTACTCCTGTAAAAAACTCTCCTTGTTATGGTGCTGTTCCTGGTTTTGAATGTACTGAATGACCTGTTGAATATGGCTTTTCGAATATGAAAATGCACCATAACCTTCTTGCCAGGCAAATTTTGTTTTACAAAATCGTTGATCATTAATCCATTTAGAGCTTTCTGTTTTTACATTCTGGATCAGGCTGGAAATAGACTGATGTGGGCGCATACCAATAAAAATGTGAATATGATCAGGCATACAATTAATCTGTATCATTTTATGGTTATTTGCCTGAAATATTCCTGTGAGATATTTTAATAGCCTTTCTTTCCACTCCGGACGAATTAATGAAGCTCGAAATTTAACAGCAAAAACAAATTGAATATGTAATTGGGTATAGGTATTCGGCATAGCGTTCTAAATTTAAATCATAATCAAACGTTCCTACGGAACGAAAATTGCCGTCTGCAATTTCTACCGAGGAAATGTCCATACTGGACATTAATAATTTTTAGGATGATTTAATATTTAGGGATTGCAGCAGCAATTTAAAACAAATGGCTCTATAGAACAAGTGCTAGTGCAATATTTTTAGGTATTGGGCAAATTTTATAACAACCCACTGCTAAAGGACTAATAAGCCGATATTCTCTTGGACATTAATGATTTTTAGGATGATTTAACATTTAGGGATTGCACTAGCAATTTAAAACAAATGACTTTATAGAACAAGCGCTTACGCAATATATTTAGGTATTGGGCAAATTTTATAACAACCCACTGTTAAAAGGACTAATAAGCCGATATTTCTCTGGGACATCAATAATTTTTGGAGTTATTTAACATTTAGGGATTGCAGCAGCAATTTAAAACAAATGGCTCTATAGAACAAGTGCTAGTGCAATATTTTTAGGTATTGGGCAAATTTTATAACAACCCACTGCTAAAAAAACTAATAAGCCTATATTTCTTTGGACATCAATAATTTTTGGGATGGCTTAACATTTAGGAATTGCACCAGCAATTTAAAACAGATGGCTTTAAGAACAAGCGCTTACGCAATATTTTTAGATAATAGGTAAATTACAGCAACCCACTGTTAAAGGAACTAATAAGGTGATATTTCTCTGGGGCATTAATAATTTTTGAAATGACTTAATATTTAGGAATTGCACCAGAAACTTAAAACAAATATCTTATTAAATAAGGGGTGATGCATTGTTTTGCAATCTTAAATTAGGTGCAATTTTTGAATTATAAAAGATGTACAATTTTTTATTTGACAAGAAACGTTCCTACGGAACGAAAATTACAATTTGTATTATTTCTGCCTGGGATTTGTTCCTACGGAACAACTTTTGGATTTAGTAACAAAATAATAAGCACTTGGATTAGATATAAAGGTGTGCCACTTTTAAAAAGATTTTATAATTCACCAGATTAACCCTAATGTCCCATCGGGACATGTGCCGGGTAGAAAAAATATATAATATTTTTTATGTTCCGTTAGGGACATTTGGTGGTTCCTCCGGTTACAATTCACCATTTAACATCATCAGTTTAGCTTTTAAGATTGCAGCTACGCTCATCGAGTCGGTAATCTGTCCATTCAAAACCATTTGATAAGCCTCATCAAATGGTAATTTTTTTACTACGAGTTGTTCCGTTTCTTCTGGCATCGCGATACCTTGAATCAAATCAGTAGCAACATAGATTATGCTCAGTTCATCGCTCACTGAGTTTGATAAATGCATTCTTTGTATCTCTTTCCAGTTTCTGGCACTCATTCCTGTTTCTTCCAGTAATTCCCTCCTTGCACTTTCTAATGGCGCTTCATGGAATGGCCCACCGCCTTCAGGAATTTCCCAGCTGTAGGCATTTAGTGCATACCTGTACTGGCCAACCAGCCAGGTATTGTAGGTTTCATCCAAAGGAAGGATTCCGATGGCCAGATTCTTAAAATGAACGGTGCCGTAAATTCCTTGCCCACCAGATGGATTAATGACCTGGTGTTCGGTTAAACGAATCCAGTTGTTGTCGTATTTTACCTCGCTTTCGAGCGTTTTCCAGGGGTTAATCTCTTCCATGGTGCAAGATAACAACTTGTTATAGTTTTAAGAAGAAAGGACTTGTATTGAAGAAAATTTAAGATAAAAAAAGGGTGCTTAGATTTTCTAAGCACCCTTGCATAAAATTAGAACGATCCTTCATCAGGACGGTTATCCTGCTCTTCTTTCTTCTTTTTGTTAGTACCGGTAAATGTAGTTTTTCCAAAGCGGTAAGAGAAAGTTAAATTCCCCATTGTTCCCTGAAACTGGCGTTCAAAATCAACGATTGTAGCTCTGTCTTCAGTGGTCATGCTCCATCTTCTGGTATTAAATACATCTCTGACATTGAAACTCAAAGATGCTTTTTTGTTAGGGAAATCGTATTTGGCCCCACCGTCAATTCCATACATCGCATTACGTTTTCCTTGTGCCATCACTTCTGGCGCCCTATAGTCGCCGCGTACCTGTAGCGATAGACTTTTAACTACTGTTAAATTTCCGGTCAGGTTGGCGTTCCAGCTAAAGCCACTGCTTGATGGAATGTCAAATCGTGCATCACCAGCAAACTTGGCCTGGTACAAGTTTACGTTTGTGGTAAAGTTTAAAGCTTTAATAAGGTCAAAACGGCCAATTAATTCTAAACCGCTATTAATCTGGTTTGTTAAATTTTGAGGGGTTGAAGTGATAATTCCATTAACTGGTGTACTTCTTACGCGTTGGATCACATCGTTGGTTTGACGGAAATACAAGCTTGAAGTTAAGGTTACTTTTTTCCAGTATTTACTATAACCCAACTCAAAAGAGTGTACATCCTCTGGTAATAAATTAGGATTACCGCCTCTGTAGTTTAATGGATCAGAGACATCTAAAAATGGATTGGTATCCCATGGGCGTGGACGGTTTACACGACGGGTATAACTCAATTGGAGCTGGTTATCGCCCTTCAGTTTCTGAGTTAAGAACACGCTTGGGTATATTCTTTTGTAATGGATGTTTCCTTCCGCAGTGGTTAATACATTGTTCGTGAAGCCTTCCAAATGGGTATCTAAACGCGCATCTTCTCCCCTTAAACCTATCTGATAACCAAAATCTTTAATCTGGTTCTGGTAATTGAAATACAGTGCATGCACCTGATCTTTGCTGTCAAAACCATTAATCAACTTGTTGTTGCTGATGTAGATACTGCTATTGGTTAGGATTGAATCTGCATATTGATCATTCTCTCCTAAGCGGATCTGACTGCGGTAGCCCACTTCAATTTTACCCGCTTTACCTACTGGCAATGCATAATCCGTTTGAATATTGTAATTGGTGTTGTTCCCGGTATTAAATACACGTTGTAAACTTAAGGTCTCATCAATGGGTACACCATTGCGGTTAGTGGTGTTTGTGCTATAATACTGATTACTATTATTGGTGCCGTAAGAATAACCAAAATTAAAGCTTAATTCTTCCTTCGGTTTCTTAAACTTTTGTACATAATCTAAATTTGCATCATAACTTGTTCCAAAACCGTCGGTGCTGTTCGTTCTGTTGCTTAGCAGAACTGGCGAATGGTTTTTATCTAATTGTCTAATGTCGAGCTGATCGTTACGCTCATTATCTCTTGAATTAAAACCGCCTGATAAGCTAATTACACTTTTAGGGGCTAAATAATAATCAATACCCGCTTTGGCATTATGTCCTTTATCCAATGATGTGGAAACTGTATTTTGACTGGCGAACCTTGTTCTCAATGAATCTGATTTGTAGGTAATGTCTTGAAAACCACCTCCAACACGATTGCCGTAGCGATAGCCGTAGTTTCCATAAATATTAACCTTACTGTTCTGGAAACTTAAGTTGGTGTTGGCATTATAGTTATCGCGGTTACCTGCTGTTAAAGCAACTGAGCCATTAAATCCAAGTTTTGTGTTTTTCTTAAGAACAATGTTAATGATGCCTGATTGGCCTTCAGCATCGTATTTTGCCGATGGATTGGTAATGACCTCCACACTTTCGATGGAGCTGGCAGGGATGGATTGAAGAATCTGTGCTACATTACCGCCTGCAATTAAAGATGGCTTTCCATCAATTAATACCTTAACACCTGTAGAGCCACGTAAACTCACATTGCCATCCATGTCGGTCGAAACAGAAGGAACATTCTGTAATAAGTCACCAGCAGAACCACCCTCGCTGATTACACTCTGATCTACTGCGAAAATCTTTTTATCAATCCCCATTTGCATGCCCTGTTTCTGGCCGGTCACGGTAATTTCGCTCAGTACATTTCCTTTTGCTGCATTCATTTTAATGTCGCCAAAGTTTAAGGTGCCAGTACTGGCAGTTATCGTTACATTGTCCCTAACCATGGTTTGGTAACCAACAAAGCTGATTTTAAAGGTAAAAGTCCCGGTAGGGATTTCTGTCATTACAAATGCACCATTCACATCTGTTTGAACTATTTTTGCATTTTTTGCTGTGGCTTTATTAATTAAGACTGCTGTGGCAAAAGGAATGGTTTCTTGTGTTTTGGCATCTTTAAGTATTCCGGTAATTTTTGCATTTCCGCCTGTTTGTGCAAAAAGACTAAATGAAAGGGTGAGCAGTAATAGGGTAATCTGTATTGTTCTGTATTGAAAAAGTCTCATTAAAAATAAATTTCGTGTGTTTTTATAAAGGGAGACAAAGTAACGGCAAGTAAGTTTAATAAACGGGGCGTAACTATTTTATTACAGCCATTTTATAGTAATATTTTTGTGGGCTAATTTACAGTTGGCAGTTCGTAATTAGCAGTTTTCAGTTTTGCCTAAAACAATGATGGAATATTACAATTGGTGAATGTGCAAAATGTTACTTTTGCTTATTATGAAAAGGATATTAATTGTTGATGACCTGCACCCTGTATTTAAAGAACAGGCCATTGCCATGGGCTACCAGGTTGATGATGAACCGCAGATTACCCGTCAACAAACTTTAGATAAAATAAAAGATTATACTGGTATTGCTGTAAGGACTAAATTTAGGATAGATGCCGAAATTTTTGCTGCTGCTCCAAATTTAAAGTTTGTAGCCAGGGCAGGGGCTGGTTTGGATAATATTGATGATAAAATAGCCTTTGAAAGAAATATTGAATTGATTAACGCACCTGAAGGCAATTGTGATGCTGTTGGCGAACATGCTACAGGTTTGCTTTTATCTTTGATGAATAACTTCCGAAGGGCGGATATGGAAATCAGAAATGGTATTTGGGATCGTGAAGGAAACCGCGGTTATGAACTGAAAGGCAAAAAAGTCGGGATTATAGGTTATGGATTTATGGGACAGCGTTTTGCGAAAAAACTGGCAGGTTTTGAGGTTGATGTAATGGCTTACGATAAATATAAAACAGGTTTTAGCGATGCTTTTGCCCGTGAGGTGAGTATGGAAGAAATTGTAAAACATAGCGATGTGCTCAGTTTGCATATTCCACTAACTGCCGAAACCAAACAAATGGTTGATGATGAATATTTTTTTCATTTTAAAAAGCCGATTTTCTTTATCAATACCGCCAGGGGTGAAATTGTAAATACACCTGCCGTGCTAAATGCCATAAAAACAGGAAAGATATTAGGGGCAGGGCTAGATGTTTTACAGACAGAAAAATTCCCTGCCTTAGGTGAACAGCCCTGGTATAATGAATTAAAGAATAACGAAAAAGTGATTTTAACGCCGCATGTGGGTGGCTGGACCTTTGATTCGTACCGTAAGATCTCGGAAGTCTTAGCTGAGAAATTAAAGGGGCTTAGTTTTAGCTAATCAAGACCTCGCAGGTTTTTAAAACCTGCGAGGTCTATTCTGCAGACTTCGAAAGTCTTTGTTAACTAAACCTGATAGAGCGGAAAGCCCACAGCGCAGCGAGGACTTGGAGAGATAGCAGGGCTTTCAGAACCGAAGCACCACCAAACCCTGCTTTTCAAATAATATTCACCACCTATAAAGACCTATGAGGTTTTCGAAAACCTCATAGGTTTGGAAGTAGGTACAAAAAACAGGTAATCTCCATTTTATTTTCTTAAATTGGCTATATAATCTAACCAATTTTATCATGCCGAAAGATCATTTATATTCAACTACAGTTACCTGGACGGGCAATAAAGGCTCGGGTACAATGGATTACCGTTCGTACGATCGTGATTATGTTATTTCAGTAAAAGGCAAGGCCGATATTTCCGGTTCATCAGATTCTGCCTTTTTGGGCGATAAATCTAAATATAACCCTGAAGACCTCTTATTGGCCTCAATTTCGAGTTGCCATATGCTCTGGTACCTGCATTTATGCTCTAAGAACGAAATCGTAGTCATCGATTATAAAGATGAAGCAGTAGGTACAATGGAAGAATTGGCTGATGGAAGCGGAAGATTTAAAGAAGTTACGCTTCATCCGCAGGTTTTAATAGCCGATAAGGCACATTACGAACTTGCAGCGTCGCTACATTATGAAGCAAACAAAATGTGTTTTATTGCCAATTCATTGAATTTCCCGGTTAAACACGAGCCGGTTCTTAGTTACTAGTTAGCAGTGCTCAATCAACAGTTTTCAGTTGGTAGTTTGATTAACTGCCAACTGAAAATTGCAAGCTGTTAATTATTTTGCTTCCCAAACATTGTCTCTCGGCGTAGCATCTACAAATATGCCGTTATCTAAACTGATTGACGTTATTTTTTTAGGGGTGTTAACTATAATATTAACTTCTTTCTGGTTTGCTTTCCAAACCGCTGGTGTTTGGTGTATGGTATTAACTTTTCCATCAGCATAAGTGACTACTACATCAAAAGGAATTACAAAACCACCAACATTTTTAACAGCTACTGTCGATTTTCCTTTTGCAGGCATTACTTTGCTAATCGCTAAATCAAGATAGTTGTTGGTAAAGAACCAGTTTTGGAAAAACCAGTTTAAATCCTGGCCAGAACCTGCATTCATCGAATTAAAATAATCCCATGGAATTGGGTGCTTGCCATTCCAGTTGCTCATATAAGTATGTAATGCTTTTTTGAATAAGTTGTCTCCAAGCATATCCTTTAACGCAAGGTAAGATAACGACGCTTTTCCATAAGAGTTATTTCCATAACCAGCTCCCGAAACCTGGTCGGACATTGAAATTACCGGCTGATCTTCTTCTGTAGATTTATCATTAATGTATTCATCAACTCTAAATTTCTTGTAAAAATCATCAGCAGCTTGCTTACCATGCTCGGCAATACCAATTAAATATTCGAATGTAGTGGCCCAACCTTCATCCATATAAGCATAACGGGTTTCGTTAATGCCCATATAGAAGGGAAAGTAAGTATGCGCCACTTCGTGGTCTTGAACCAACTGTGCAAAAATAGGATCGCCAAACTGAGAATCGTTTACCATCATTGGGAATTCCATATCAGCAAAACCCTGAAAAGCAATCGTTTTTACATAAGGGTAGGGAATGCCAGGCCAATTATTTGAGAACCAGTCTAAAGCGTTTAAATTGTATTTAACCGAGTTAACAAAGTCTTTTCCGGTGGTTGGGTTATATGCTGCCTGAGCGCTCGATCTGCGGTTAGTTTTTTTATCTACAATTACACTCGCGCCATCCCAAACATAGTGGTTACTTAAGGCAAAAGTAACATCGGTAATGTGATTAACCGCAAATTTCCAGGTATTCCAGTCTTTTTGCTGGGTTACTTTACCATCCTTCATTTCCTGCTCGGTAGCAATATGGATTACCTCATCGCCATTGTACGATTTTTTTAAACGGGCAGAAATTTCGGGTTGTAACACCTCATCCGGGTTCAGGAAATCGCCTGTGGCATATACCACATAGTTTTTAGGTGCTTTAATCGAGAATTCGTAATCATTAAAATCGTTATAAAACTCGGCTCTATCAGTATGTGGAATGCGGTCCCAACCATTATAATCATCATATACCGATATGCGCGGATAGCTATAGGCTACAAAAAACGAGTTGGGGTCAATCTGCCCTTCACGGCCACTTTCTTTTGATAACGGGTAATCCCACTCTATTTTAACTGTAATTTTCGATTTTGGCAATAAAGGTTTCCTTAGCGGTACATTACCTACTGTTCCCCAGCTTTTGCTATCAACTTTATAGGTTTCGCCATTTACCGAAAAAGCGATAATATTTAGACCTGTGCTCAAAAAGTCTTGACTTACAGCACCACTTCTTGGCGAAGTTGGTTTATGCAGGTTGTTTACAAAGCGGATGGCCAGGTTTTTTAAGGTATCGGTACTGTTGTTGCTATATAAAATTTCTTCTTTACCGCTAACTACTTTGGTTTCGGCGTCTACCTTAATGTCCATGTTGTATTTACCATGGTTCTGCCAGTAATTTTGACCGGGTTTTCCATTCATTGAGCGTGTGCCTTTGGCGTATGCCGCTTTGATATTCCGGGGCATATAGAGCTCCTGGGCCGAAGCCATATACCCGCCCAGACTGAGGAGCAGAGCGATAGAAAATAACTTTTTCATTTTTTAAGAATAATTTAAGCTAAATTAAAACTAATGATTGGATTTTAAGTGAGTTTGTGATTTAATGTTGCGTTTTAGTGGTTAAGTCTAAAGGGTTGGTGTTGATTCATATCTGTTCTCCATCATCCTGTTTTAAGGTATATTAAATCCCATTAATCCTTAAATCGTAAAAATCATGAGTATTTATTTGCTTTTGTAATTTCCACATTTTATCTTCGTTATAATTGAAGCAAGACTATGTAGCAAACCAACTATATAGTCTTGTTTGTTTTTTATAGCGTTTGAATAAAATTAATAGAGCAATGACAGAGGTAACATACTACACCCAAGAAGGGTTAGATAAATTAAAAGAGGAAGTTCATTATTTAACAACCACCGGTCGTCAGCTTATATCTAAAGCAATTGCAGAAGCAAGGGATAAAGGTGATTTATCGGAGAATGCAGAATACGATGCAGCTAAAGAAGCGCAAGGTTTGCATGAAGCAAAAATTTCAAAATTAAAAAATACGCTGGCAAATGCACGTTTAATTGATGAGTCTAAATTGGACTTATCAAAAGTGCTTGCATTGTCTATCGTAAAAATAAAAAATGTTAAAAACGGTGCAACCATGACTTACCAGTTGGTGGCAGAAAGTGAAGCTGATTTAAAAACCGGAAAAATTTCTGTTAAATCGCCAATTGCGCAAGGTTTATTGGGTAAATCGGTAGGCGAATTTGCCGAAATAGAAGTACCTGCAGGTAAAATGCAGTTTGAAGTGCTCGAAATTTCTAGATAAGCGAATAGCGTTTGGCGGTAAGCGATTATTAAAACGCCTATCGCCAAACGCTTAACCCTAAGCCTCACACCCTAAATTCTATACCTCAAATGACTGTCTTTTCAAAAATAGTTGCAGGCGAAATTCCTGCACATGTTGTAGCTGAAACTGTAGAATATTTAGCTTTTTTAGATGTTCAGCCATTAACTGCAGGGCATGTATTGGTGATCCCTAAAATTGAAACCGACTATATCTTCGATATGGATGAGGATTTATATGTTGGTCTGTGGATGTTTGCGAAGATTGTAGCCAAAGGTGTAAAAATTGCTTTTCCTTGTAAAAAGGTAGGTGTTTCGGTAATCGGATTGGAGGTTCCGCACGCACATATCCATTTAATACCGATGAATAGTGTAAGCGATATGAACTTTAGTAAAGAAAAATTAAAGCCAACCAATGAAGAATTGGCTGAGGCTGCTGAGAAAATTAAGCAGGCTTTATTAGCTGTATAAAAAAGGCCGGCTGCGAAAACACAGCCGACCATTCTACCCACCTAACTCAATTATTTTTTATTGTGCCGGAGCAACAGTAGCATTTAGCTGTAATACTGGCCAAGTTAAACCTGGCCCTCTTCCGATTATTATGCCCAGGTTATCGCCTCTTTTTACATCTGATACCCAGTAGTACAAAGGCCATCCTTTATAGGTTAACTGTTTTTTGCTAATTGTAGCTACAGTAGTTACACCAACATCGGTTTTTGTTATTGCAGAAGGTACGTTAAGCACTTCTGATTCATACACTGGCCAAATACCTTCTTGTGTTGCACTCTTGGTGTATGTATTTACACCATTTTTGTCTGGCGCAAAAGCATACAACGTACGTCCCTTGCTATCAGTTAAGTAAATGGTTTTTCCATCGCCAACAACATAAGTACTGGTGTAATTGATATTGTTCCCGGTTAATTGCGCATTCGCCAGCATTAACGAATAATCGGGTTTGGCTACAAACCAGATGCCACCAACACCGTCACCTTTAATTTCACCTTTTGAGGCATCACCAGCGTAATAATAAAGTGGGTAACCAAGGTAAGTGCTTTGTTTACGGCCGTCAGCACGGGTAACCTCACCAACTTCTGCTTTGTTCAGGTTTAAATCGGTGCTGGCATCTGCTGAGTAATAAAGTGGCCAGGCAGTTTCACAACCATCTGTACAGGTTGGCGTACCTGCAGCATCGTTTGCAAAAAAGTATAAGGTTTTGCCGTCTTTATCCGTTAGTACCGATCCAAATTTGGCATCTGTTGCCAGTTGGATGCCTTTTTTGTTATTATCCGCGGGTGTAGGGCCTTCTGAACTATTTTTTTTGCAGGCCATAAATACCAAGGCTACACATACAACAGCCAATAGGTTTCTTTTTAAGTAGATTAGCATAACATTTCGTTTTTAGTTTTAACTTTAATAAAAATTGATATGCTGCTATTACGCCCCCAAGTTGTAAATGGTTGCTTGCATAATGGAGATTTTTAGACCAAAATGAATAATATAAAATATTTTAAAAAAAGTAATTTTTGAAGCAACCTTTCGTTGTTCCTCATCGTAATACATTTTGAAAGGAGATCCTGTGACCGCTAGCCGCGATAGTGAAGAAATTATACAAAAGTACATTCAGGGCTGCATTAGAAATGAAAGAGATAGTCAGAAAGCACTATACAAACATTTCTATAGCTTTGCTATGGGCATTTGTTTGCGTTATACAAACGATCGGTTAGATGCCGCAGGTATATTGAATGACGGATTTTTTAAAGCTTTTAAAAATATAACCAAGTATGAGCCTTCTAAAGCTTTTTTGCCCTGGCTTGGACGGATAATAACCAATACTGCTATTGATTATTATCGTGCCAATTTAAAATTTGCCGATCACGTAGATATTGAGGGTCATGAAAATATTGTACAGGTAAGTTCTGTATACGATAAGCTTGCCTACAACGACCTATTAACGTTAGTTCAAAAGCTAAGTCCGGCATACCGCACCGTTTTTAACCTTTTTGCAATAGATGGTTACAGCCATGAAGAAATTGCCGAAATGTTGGAAATATCAACAGGGACTTCAAAATCTAACCTGTTTAAGGCAAGGCAAAAATTACAGGAAATGTTAAAAGCTACAGACGCGAAAACTTACCAGGTAAGGAATTCGGGAGTAGACAGAAACCTTTTACAGGTGAGGTTAAACACAAATATGCAATGAAAGAGGGAAAAGATATAGATAAATTATTTAAGGATGGATTGGAAAACCCCGACCTGCCTTTTAATGATTTAGATTGGGATAATCTGGAGGAGAGATTGCATCCGTCGCCAAAAAGGAGGGTTGTGCCCCTAATGTGGTTAACTGCTGTGGCTGGGATAGCCGCGATGTTGCTGGTGGTGTTTTTATTGATTAAGCGGAAGTCTGATCAGACCGGGAACAAGCCACTGGTTAAAAGAGAAACAAACAAAAAAAGCGATAAGCCTTTAAACGGTAAAGACAATTTAATTAATAAGCCAGCAGATGAAACCACTTTTAACGAAAATGGTGGGATAAATTTATTGGCTGAAAATAACAATCAAAACAATGCGGAGAATGCCCAAAAAGGAGCCGAAATAGGATTTAAGAATCAAATTTCAATTAAATCTGTAGAAATGGGTGCCAGTAATGCGATCAACTATTTGGCCAATGTTATTTATAATCCTGAAATAAGTGCTGAAACAAAACCAGTAGAATTTGAAAAACAAAATCTTACAATTGAACCTGTCAAAGGAAAAATACCAAGAATTAAAGATCCAGTTTTTAAGAAAAAATCACGGTTTGTGTTGAGCATTTTGGCTGCGCCAGATTTAACCAGCGTGCAGAAATCCGGGCAAAGTAGCTTAAGTGGTGGTTTCGGCATAGAAGCGACTGTAATCCTGACGAAAAAATTAAGTGTTACTACCGGAGCTTCTTACGCAAAGAAAATTTACGATTCGAACTTTAGTTTATATAAACCCAATACCGACTATGTATTCGGCATAAAACCAACAAATATTCATGCCAATTGCGATGTCATTGATATCCCGATTAATTTAAACTATAAAGTTTTTAATGGCCGTAGAAATTCTATTTCTGTAAGTACAGGCCTATCCAGTTATTTAATGTTAAAAGAAAAATACAGCTATTCTTATAATGGCGCTTATCAAGGTCCTGCAGATTTCGAAGTAAGAAATGAGAACCAGCATTATTTAGGTATAGCCAATGTAGGGGTGGAGTTTCAGCATAAAATAAATAATAATTTAAGCATAAGCGCTAAACCGTTTATGAAAATCCCGTTAACGGATATTGGCTATGGAAACTCTAGATTATCATCAACTGGTGTTGCCGTTTCGGTAAATATAAACCTGTTTAAACGGAATTAATGTTTAATATTTTTAATAGGATCTGGTAAAGGCACAAAACCTGTTTCACCAGGAACGGGTTTGAAACTTTGCTCCAGCCATTTTTGCTTTGCCTTTTCGATGAGTTCTCTATCCGAGGCCACAAAATTCCAGTAAATAAAGCGCTCTTCAGGGAAAGGCTCACCGCCGAAAATGTAAACCGTGGTATTTGTTTGCATGGTAAATTCGCAGAGTTTGGCATCGTTGGCAATTAAAATCTGGCGAGGTTCGAAAATATTTCCCTCACTCTCTATTGCTCCTTCTAAGATATACAGGGCACTCTCTCCGAAAAGATAATCGCCAATATTCACTTTCTGGCGATCAGTGCTTTTTAACTCTAAAAAATACAGAGGGCTGTATACGGGAACCGGGGATTTGTGACCAAAAGCTTCTCCCGCAATCAGTTTAAAACTAACGCCATCTTGGGTCCAGCTGGGAATGTTGGCCCCTTCTACATGGCAAAACTCAGGTTCCATTTGTTCTAAATCTTTAGGTAAAGCCACCCAAATCTGTAAGCCATGGAGCATTTTATCGGTATGGCGGAGATATTCAGGGGTTCTCTCTGAATGTACAATGCCGCTACCCGAGGTCATCCAGTTTACCTGTCCGGGTTTAATCACAATATCTGAACCCAAACTATCCTTATGTGTAATCTCGCCCTCAAATAAGAAGGTTAGGGTAGATAAGCCGATATGTGGGTGAGGTGGAACGTCGAGGTTTTCGTGATCACTCATTGCGGCCGGGCCCATGTGGTCGATAAAAGAAAAAGGACCAACCATGCGTTTCTCTCTAAAAGGCAACAACCTGCCAACCATAAAATTGCCAATATTTGCGGGTCTTTCTTCAATAATGAGTTTAATGTTCGACATGGGATGATCAATTTTAAAGAGGTGAATTTAAGGAAAAAGGCTGGGATTTAAATTGAAATTCTATTCGTCCCCTCATTTCTAGCTATCGGATCGGGATGACGGAATAATTATCAAGAAGAGGAATTGTTTTGTTTTGGAAAGCAATTGCAGAAGCTTTTGGGTTGTTGTAGTCCCGCTCCCGCTTCTGCCAATTTTGAAGGAAATTGGCATCCCGCTTTGATCGGGTTTAGGTGGCCACGGCATTGCTACTGTCAGAGGTAAAATAAACCCGACCGGCAGCGTCATTCCGACTTTTTCAGTCGGGATTAAGCAAAGGGCGGGGCTGGAGCAACCGAAGTATTGCAGGTATTGCTTTTCAAATCATAGAGAAAAAATATTCATTTATCATACAACTCACGAAATTTCTACTTCGTTGCTGAAAAAGATTACTCGTAATGACGGGTTACGCAACAGGGAGATTAAACCTGCGCTTTCAGTATTTTTGTTGAGAATAGATCTCTCCATTTCACTGCGTTTCAGTCGAGATGACGATGCTCCTCATCAAAAAAAGCATCCCTTTCGAGATGCTTTTCTAAGTTTAAAAAGAAAAAATATGGTTTTATACCAATTCCATTAAAGCCTCTTTACTAAAGCCTTTCAGTTCTTCCATGCGGTTATGTTTAATTTTTTCTACCCAGTTTGGATCTGCTAAAAGCGGGCGACCAACGGCTACTAAATCAAAATCGCCACGGTCCATTCTGCGTACCAGTTCGTCTAACGAGCTAGGCTGTGAACTCTGACCTGCGAAAGCACCAAAGAAATCGCCGTCCAAACCAACTGAGCCCACTGAGATTGTGGCTTTTCCGGTTACTTTTTTAGCCCATCCGGCAAAATTTAAGTCAGAACCTTCAAATTCCGGTTCCCAGAAACGGCGTTGCGAACAGTGGAAAATATCAATTCCGGCTTCAGCCAGTGGGGTTAACCATTGTTCCATTTCCTGCTCATTTTTAGCCAGTTTAAAATCATAGGCAGCAGGTTTAAATTGTGATAAACGGATAATTAAGGCGAAATCTTCACCAACTCTTTTTCGTACTTCTTTAATTACTTCAACGGCAAAACGGGTGCGCTCGGCTAAGGTTTTACCACCATAAATATCAGTGCGGTTATTAGTACCATCCCAAAAAAACTGATCAATCAGATATTGGTGTGCACCATGTATTTCAACGGTATCAAAACCTAAAGCTTTGGCATCAGCAGCAGCCTGGCCAAAAGCCGCAATCGTATCTGCAATGGCCGCATCCGTCATTGGTACGCCGTTTTCGAAACCTGGTTTGTTTAAGCTTGATGGACCTTCGAAAGGTGCGCTTGGTAACCAACCTGATGCGTGGTTATCCATAATGCCCTGGTGCCAGATCTGCGGGCCCATTTGCCCGCCTGCCTGGTGAACTTCGTTAATTACATGCTGCCAGCCTGCTAAAGCTTCGGTACCGTAAAAATGGGGAATGTTGGGATCGGCAGAAGAAGATGGACGGTTAATTACGGTTCCTTCTGACAGAATTAAACCCACTTCGCCTGCTGCTCTTTTTGCATAATAGCTGGCAACATCGGCCGTTGGTACTCCACCCGGAGAAAATGACCTCGTCATTGGAGCCATTACTATTCTGTTTTTAATATTTAATGTTTTAAGGCTAAATGGCCTGAATAAACTATCTGTATTCATATATATTGCTAAATTATAATGCGGTGTTGATGATTTCGCTTAATTTTTCTAAGCCTTCTTTATTGCGTTTGTAATAAGTCCACTGGCCTACGCGCGTGGAACTGATTAAATCGGCACGCTGTAAAATAGACAGGTATTCGGAAATGGTACTTTGAGATAAGCCACTTTTAAGTTGAATCTGCCCGACACAAACACCAACGTTTTCAAAATCGGCGTTTGGCTGTTCAGGAAAATTAAGCTCCGGCTCTTTTAGCCAACCTAAAATCTGTAAACGTGTTTTGTTCGAAAGGGCTTTGAATATTTCTACCTGATTCATAGTACAAATGTATATCGACTTTTCCCGATATACCAATTAAAAGAATAAAGTTTACAATTGGATGTAATACTTGATGAAAAATTAAAAATAGACGACCGCCTTAATGGATGTACTAAAAAAACAAATATAGAATTAACAAAGTATGTCCACACTATAGGTGAATGCAGGAGTCTTTATACAACATACAAATCCTACCGGGCATTACGATTCCCAATCAAGTTGGGAATGACGACCTCTCGCAGCCTACCATTTGCCAAAAAGATCTGTCTTTAGTATTGATTTATGAAATAATAATCCCTCAGAATGACAAAGAGATATGCAAGGGCAAAAACGGCTAAAAAAGAACGGGGATAAATCATACCGACCTATCCCCGTCATCTAAATTAACGCTCTCATATATATAAACAACCAAAAAGGTGATTTATTATATATGATGTAAAATATTTTTTATTTTTTTGCTGCAGGCTTTTTTGCTGCTGTTTTTGCTTTCTTTTCAACTGCAGGAGTTTCTTCAACTGCTTCCGCTTTTTTCTTTGCAGGCGCCTTAGCTTTTTTAACTTCTACAATCGGCTCTTCAATTGTTTCAGCTTTCTTTTTAGCAGGTGCTTTGGTTTTTTTAACCTCTGCAGGCACTTCTTCAGTTATAGTTTCTTTCTTCTTAGCTGGAGCCTTCGCTTTTTTAACTTCGGTAACTGGTATTTCAACAACAGGTTCTTCTTTAACCTTTGCTGCTTTCGGAGCATGATCTTGTTGTAGATAGTTTGCCAGGATCTGCCGTAAATATACCTCTGGTTTTGGCATATTGATGATAGTTCCAGGTTCTTTATCCTGAGATTGTTTAATATAAGCTGATTTTATTTTGCCCCAATCTTTAGAGTAAAGTCTGATAAACATCTCTACAAATTGTTCGTCTGTATATTTTTTAGGCAACCTACCCAGCACTGCCTGAATTTTTTCTTCTTTTTTATGTAATACCGCCATCGATTTTATTTTGTACAAAGATAGCCGAATTTTATCATTATCAGTTTTTTGCTTTTTTAGGTAAAAATAGATGGTCTGGGATGTTTAATTTAACTCTAAAGAGAAGCTGTTATCTCTGCTACGGCCGATTCGGTTTTTCTATTCTTAACTAACCGTTCACGATGTTTTAGTCCCCAATCTCTTAATTCATTAATTACTTTATCTAATGATTCGCTGTATTGGGTAAGTTCGTAGGTTACGGTAACCGGAGTGGTAGAGTATACTTTGCGGATCACAAATTCATTTAATTCCAGATCTTTAAGTTCTTTCGATAATATTTTGGGGGTAATTTCTCCAAGCGATTTTTGGATCTCATTAAAACGCTGCGGTCCTTCTTGCAAAGAAATAATCAGGGGAAGTTTCCACTTGCCATTTAACACATAGAGTGCGTCTTTTACCGCGTTTAAACTTGCAGTACAGGTTTCTTTATTGTGGTGTTCTTTTCTCGGTCCCATAGTACAAAGGTATAAGCTTTCATAAAGGATATCACTATTCTTTTGGATACTAGTATCTTTTAGATAGTAAGGCTGCATGGGTTTAGCTACGATAAAAACAAACGGCTATTTTTTCCATCCTTTCTGCATTTTTTTATAAGCCTTTTTACTGATGGTTGATTTCTTCTTCGATCTTGATTTTTTTTTCTTCTTTCGGGCATTAATATTGTTTACCAGCGAATTTTTAACCCCAAGTTTATTCTTTTTTCCACTTTTCTTTTTCTTATTTCCTTTTTTCTTTTCTTTCGCCATAGCCCATTGTATCTACCTGATTAAAATAACAGCAGTTTGTACTTAAAAGTTCTGGCAAAACCAGTTGAGCTTTTTAACAAAGTAAATTGAGCCTTAAAGCAAAGCTTTGCCTTAATTATCGACCTACCTTTGATTCATAAAATATAGAAAAAATGAAAAAAGTTTGGTTTATAACCGGTAGTTCACGTGGATTGGGACGTGACCTAACCGCACAGGTATTAGCAAAAGGCGATTTGGTTGCCGCAACAGCAAGAAATACTGACGCTTTAAAAGGCTTTGTAGAAAAATATACGGATCAGATTCTGCCAATTACATTAGATGTTACCGATTACGATCAGGTTCATTTGGCGGTTGAATCTGCCATTGCACACTTTGGTAAAATAGATGTTTTAGTCAACAATGCTGGTTTTGGTATTGTAGGCGCTGCCGAAGCTTTTACTGAAGATCAGGTTCGCAGTCAGCTCGAAACAAATTTATATGCACCGATAGAGATTACCAGGGCAGTATTGCCATTTATGCGCAAACAAGGTTCGGGCAGGATTCTTCAGATCAGCTCAATAGGTGGACGTGTAGGGAATGCCGGGGTGAGTATTTATCAGGCAGCAAAATTTGGCCTTAGTGGTTTTAGTGAAGCGCTGGCGAAAGAAGTATTTGATTTGGGTATTTATGTAACCAGTGTAGAACCTGGTGGTTTCCGTACCGATTGGGCAGGCGCTTCTATGTCTTATGCACCACATATCGCAGGGTATGAAAATACGGTAGGGAAAAGAGCTGATTTTTTTCAGAGCGGTAATTTTGTGCCGATGGGTGATCCGGAAAAGGCAGCCAGAGCAATGCTGGAGCTTGTAGAAAATCCTGAACCACCGGTACACCTGGTATTTGGAAGTGAAGCTATTGGAATGCTTAAACATGCTGATGCTGCCAGAGCTGCGGAAATGGAAAAATGGATGCAGGTAAGTTTATCAACAGATCATGATGAGGCCGAGAATTTTTTAGCTACTGATCTGGGTAAATCTTTTATCAAGAAGTAACTGGTTGTATCGTCATTTCAAATGGTGTGCAACGCAGTATGGAAATCTATTAAAAATCCACTCATATTTTGAAGTGCTTAATTATAAGCTTTATTGGGAGTCTTAATGCCATTGCTATGGCTTATTGCATTAAGAGCCCCATCTGCACGTGGATGACAGTATCTCACTATAAAATCTTAAATTTGATCAACATGCCAAATCAAACCAAACGTCCTGATATCCTGTATTCCTGCTATTCACAAAAAAGTAGCGAGGGCGAACAATTTATCCCCAATCATTCGGTAGGATTAGTTATTGCAGGTACTTCTGAGATTTTTATCGGTGGAGAAAAATTTGTTTTCTCTGATGGCGATTTTAGATTTTTCAGGCGTAACCAACTGGCAAGGTATACTAAATATCCGCCTGCCGGAGGGGAGTTTAAATCCATCAGCATCAATATTAATCAGGATATTTTGCACAGCATTAGCAACGAATATGATTTGCACATGCAAAAGCCTAATCATGATGTTAAGGGTTTAGCACTCGAGGCTAATAGCTTGCTGAAAAATTATATAGATTCGCTACGGCCGTATTTAGATGGAAATAACGGGGCTAACCAGCTTTTGGTTGATTTAAAGGTTAAGGAAGTAGTCATGATTTTATTGCAGACCAATCCGGTACTGAAAGATGTACTTTTTGATTTTTCTGAACCTGGAAAAATCGATCTGGAAGCTTATATGAATGCCAATTATAAGTTCAATGTAGATATTAACCGGTTTGCTTATTTAACGGGAAGAAGTTTAGCCACATTTAAAAGAGACTTTGAAAAGATTTTTAACCTTTCGCCGAACCGCTGGCTACAGAAAAAGCGTTTAAATGATGCCTATTATCTTATTACAGAAAAGGGCTGGAAATCATCAGATGTTTACCTCGAAGTTGGTTTTAAAGATTTGTCGCATTTCTCCTTTGCATTTAAAAAGGCTTATGGCAGGTCACCATCACAGATTGGTAATTAATTTTCTTCGTTATACCTGAAGCAAAAAGCACCAACCTTGTAAGATCGATGCTTTTAAATGATTTTTATTAAACTTTTTTAGGAGGAAGATCGAATGCAATGGCTTCATGCTCAAAGTGGCCATTGTGTGCGCCATCGCAAAAAGGTTTGTTTTTTGATAAACCACAACGGCAGATCGAAAGAACTTCTCTGCCCTGTAGGCCATAAACGTTTCCGTTTCTATCTACAATTTCGAAATCGCCCTCAATTTTAACAGAGCCGTTATTGTTAATGGTAAGTTTTGTTTTAGACATGTTTTGTTATTTGTCTGGCAAAACTAAGCCATAAAAACCGTAATTTTTTTACTGATTTCTATTTAGAAACATTCTCTCTTGGACCTATAAAGCCTCTTTTTTGATCACGTAGGCAATCATATCGGTCCTGATTTCGAAACCCAGTTTCTGATAAAGCTTGATGGCAGCCTCATTATCGGTCCTCACGTGCAGAAAAGGGATTTCATTGCGGAGCAATATGCGTTTGATCTGCTCTTGCAGGATCTTAAAGGAATAACCTTTCCCTAAATGATCGGGATGAGTACAAACCGCGCTTACCTCGCGGTAAGGGCTGGGGAAAAAGCGGTGACCAGCCATAGATGCCAGTTTCCCACCCACGAATATTCCGGTATAATTGCTCAATTCTATGGTTTTGGACAGGAAAGGTCCTGGTTTAGTCAATTCCACAAGATCAATCATCTCGGCAACATGTTCCTGATCAAGATCTGTGAGCTCCGCCCCATCTGTATCAGGAACTTTTACTCCACGGAAAATAAACTGGTACATCTCGATATGCGTCAATAATTTCCACTGTTCTGGAATTTCGACCGGTGTTTTTGAGAAAAATACGAAAAGGCTTTCTGCGGGGCTGATCTGATAAAGGGTATTTAAATCCTCCTGCGAATTATCTTTTAAACCAGCAAAGGCGGTTACATCTTCGGTATAATACTTTGCTGGTTCTACACCTTTTGCCAGGTGGTTATGGCCAGAAGTTAGGGCATAATAAATCGGATTATCCAATACGTGTTCCATCCGGCAAAGATATTAAAAGCTAAATCAGGGGGAGGTAATTTTTAGGCACATTAACCCCAATCCACTCATAGCCACATCACTATTGGTTTAAAAAAGTTTCCACCAGATGTGCTGTAATCTCAATCGTTTTGTCGCTTACCTCCGGATTAAGGTTTTCGCCGATCATAGCGCCGTGTACGCCAGGCAAAATAACCAGCTGTGCATTTGCAATCAATCTCGACATTTTAACCACATGTTCCGGCTTAATCACATCCTTATCTGCTACCATTAAAAGTGTATCGGAGGTAATTCCCCTCAGGTCATCATCGCTCAGGTCAGTAAAATCGAGCATACGTTGTTTGTCCTTTTCGAACATGGTTTGCAATGCCTTTTGATCTGGGTTTATGGCTAAAAAAGCTGTCTTAAGCGGTTCTGGCATATGATCGATGGTGGCATCGCCAAATCCATTATAAAAACCATCAATTAAACCTTCACGTTGGTAATTGGCCGAAATAACAATGATTTTATTCACCACAGCCGGATGGTGTGCTGCAATATGTAAAGTTGTTGTTCCGCCATTACTGAAACCTAAAAAATTGGCCTTTGTTATTTTTAGCTGATGTAATAAAGTAGTCACATCCTTTGCATCCTGCTCAAAAGATTCAGCCTGGTCCCTGTCGCTGGTACGGCCATGTGACTGGAGCTCAACTGCGATAACCTTTCCCCAAATTGCCAAAAGAGGGATAAGTCTGCCAAATGAAGATTGAATGGTAGAGCCGCCACCATGTATCAAAACAAGAGGCATTTCTCCTTCACCATAAATTTCGTAATACATTTTAATGCCGTTTACCTTTTCATGGCCTGCATTTTTATATGTTCCCATCAGTTTCGGTTTAAATATTTGCTGCACAAATCTAATTAAGCTACCCGAACAATCAGGTACAGATAACAGACAAGTTTAGGGCTTTTTGAGCCAATTAAGACCTTGCTTTGTTCATTTAAGGTTTTTATAAAGAAAAGGACGAAGCAGATGATCGGCACCTGGCTATGAAATAAGAACAACTTAATAAAGGCTGTATCATAAATTGTAATTCAATTGAATTTGTCACGTTGAGTCTCCTGATAAATCGGGACAGGTCGTCGAAACACCTTTTAGGGTATTTAAACAGGTCCTTCGACAAGCTACCATAGACAGAGTCCAATAGAATGATCGTCATTGCGAGGTACGAAGCAATCTTAAAGCGCACGCTGTTAGCGATCGTTGTAAGGTTGCTTCGTCGGCTGAAAAAGCCTTCTCGCAATGACGATTCTTCGCCGGAACATAGCAATAGAACTCTCTGTCAATCATATTGATTTTTATACAATAAACTACCCCTCATGATGACAACTATATTTATGAGACGGCCTCTTTTAAATGATGTAAAAAGCTACTAAAGAAAATTTACATCTCAATAGCAATCACACTTACCAAGGACTAATTCCCGTTTCAGGCGCATTGTCATCGCTAAAAAACTGTCCGGTTGGCCCATCTGCTCCTAGTGTTGCCGCTTTTACTACTCTTGCTGCTGCATCAGGTACCGTTCCCGGGCCAGAGTGATGATTAAAATCTGTAGCAGTATAGCCAGGATCAACCGCATTCACTTTAAAAGGGGTATTCAGCAGGTTATTGGCCAATAGAATGGTATACGCATTAAGTGCAGCTTTCGAAGAAACATAACCGGCTGGCTTTACGCCATAGTATTTCCAGTTCGGATCATTGTGTAGCGTAAGTGAACCTAAACCTGATGTAACGTTCACGATTCTTGGTGCTGCCGATTGCTTTAGTAAATCCATAAAGGTTTGGGTAACCGTAATTACACCAAAAAAATTAGTTTCAAACACCTGCCTGAAGACATTAATATCTGTTTCCAAAGCTGGGTGCATAGTTCCACTAATACCTGCATTATTGATCAATATATCAAGCACCTTAATTTTCTTTGCGAGTAGCGTTCCGGCAGCCTGTATAGATTCGATGTTATCTACATCAATTTCTATAGGTGCTACGTTGTTTAAGCCTTCTAATTTTAACTGGCTTACGGCTTCTTCGCCTTTTTTAATATCCCGGGAGCCTATATATACATAGTACCCTTGCTGTAATAATTGTCTCGCGGTTTCAAAACCAATACTTTTATTTGCTCCTGTAATTAGTGCTGTTTTCATAATTTTAAATGTTTATGGTACAAATGTAGGCGTATTGGTTAGCCCGGCTGGAACACATCCAACGGTATTAATGGTACATTTCGCGGATGCTGACCCTGTAGTCTGCAGGTGTAATGCCCGTTTCGCGTTTAAAGAAGCGGTTAAAATAAGAAGTATCCGAGAAACCTAAATCAAAGGCAATTTCTTTCAAAGGGTTTTGAGTGTGAAACAACAAACGCTGGGCCTCGAGTATCAATCGTTCGTGGATATGTTTAATGGCAGGTTTACCACTTTGTATTTTCACCACCTCGCTTAAATGTCCGGCAGAAATATTCAACTTCGAAGCATATTCGCGCAGTTCGCGATAACATTCATTTATTTTGGCCTGAAAACTTTTCAATAAAAGTTTATCTGCGGAATGATCAATTCCTTTAAACTGTTCAGTATACAGCCGGCTTAAATAGGTAAGCAGCACAGTAAGGTGGGCGGTAAGCATACGTTGTTGCCATTCGCCGGGCTTTTGATATTCGGTATTGATTTTGGTAAGGATGTCTTCAACAAAGTTAAGGTCAGCTTCGGTTAGGGCTAATTCATGGCCATTGTGCAGGTTTTCAATAATCGGTAGTTTACTTAATGAAGCATTTTCCTGGAGCGAAAGAAACTCTTTTGTAAAAGAAATGCCGGTACTCCACAACTGCTTAAAACCTTCTTTTACAATGATATGGCTTGGTCCCGAAAAGTAAACGGTGTTATCTTTAAGGACATAAGGCGTCATATCGATCCATTGTCGACTATCTGCATGTCTGATCAAAACAACAAGATAATGATCTTTTCGATGGGGGATAAGCAACTCCGATTGGTTTGGTAAAGTTCCTTCAAATTGATATAGCCTGAAGTTTTTATTGCCCGAAATTTCATCGGGTTCTAGCGTGTAAATAGGTAGTTGTTGATTTTGGTTGAATGTCAGCATGGCTTAATACAAATTGAAAGAAAAATCTAATAGGGCACATAAAAATATACGTTGATTTTTTGTAAAAACTTAGGCATTACCTTTTTTAGAATATCGTGTTTAAAAAAATGATCATACTAATCAAATATTTAGTATGATATGTAATACTTAATTGTAATTTATAATGTGTTTATGTGTAATTTAAAGATTTATTTATCATGTCTGTTTTTTATTAAAAATAATTCCGTATCTATGTGTAAACAAAATCTACCTCAATCGTCCCAAACCTTAAAGCCGCTCATCAAAATGCAACACGCACTTTCATTAGTTATTCCAATTATTAGATTTAATTTAATTTTTTAACTGTAAATATTTATATATCAGTTATTTGATTTGTATTGCTTAGTTATCGTATCTGAAATTTTGATGTGGTGATAAAAAGGCTAATTCTTCCTATAGGCTTTCGGTTTTAAACGAAATAAGAATATTTTTATCTTTATTAACTTACATTTTTAATAAACCATAAACCAAACAATTGTGAAAAATTTATTGTCAGTTATTATTCCTGTGCTCGAAGGGATGGAAGAGTCTCCATTGAAGCACCAACTCCTGGCCTATTTCCCTCAACAGGCTGAACATTTTACAACAATCGAAGATAGTTTTGTGAAACTTACGGCAATTCTGCATGATAGGGATCACCTTAAACCTTTTTTTCATAGCTGGAGCCAAACCAATAATAGTGCGGTTACTGTTGCCGGATTGAGTAACCGCATGACGATGCTGATCCATAAAAACATACCTGTGCCAGATGAAGCGCAGCTTTTCAGATCGGTAGCAAGCCTGAACAGGATTGTTGATGAAGACCTGGCTGTTGTTGGTAAAGTATTACATTCTGATCTGTTCTATACCATGGCCACAAATACCTGCGGCGATGATGGATGGTTGTTGAGGCAATATCTTGATCCAAGTGCCCGTGCTTTTAAATATTGGAAAGACCAGAATTCGTTGCGCAATAAAGATTTATTGATTGGCCTTTTAACCACACTGGTACACGAAATTTATACGCATGGCGAAGTGGAATTTATATTGCCAAAGTTTACGCGTTGGCTGGAAGATGATTTTGGCTTTGACAAAGATACCCTGAAGCATACTTTAGCCTGGATAACCGTACACTGTGGACCAACGGAGAAAAACCATTTCTTTTATGCCGTAAATGCCGTTAATTATTATGTTAAGGCGATGGATGTTAATTTGGCTGATTACGATTTACGAGAAATCGTTGCCGATTATTTGAGTAAAAAAGCAGCAGTAATGGAAACCATTAGTGCCAGCTTAGAGCCCGTAATGTCTGATGAAGAATTGGCATAAATTATGACAGGGGAACTTATAGAAGAACAGACGATCTGTAGCAGGGAAACACTGAATGAATTACTGATGAAACACCTCGGCGAAATACCCTGTAATGGTGCCGATTCATTTTCTCCAGTGCCAGTTGCTGTAAACCGTGGCGAAATTGTGCGGATGGAGGAATTGTGTCAGGTTTTGAACAAAGCGTTAACCAGTGTAGTAAGCGCCTATTTTTCCGATGAAAGGATACGTGCAATCTATAATTTTGATGAGCGCCTGAACAATATTTTGAGCATCGCAAACGCACAGCCTTACGAAGTGGGTATGTACCGTCCCGATTTTTTGCAGGCAGAAGATGGCAGTATTAAAATCTGCGAAATAGGAGCAAGGTACCCAATTAATGGGTGGATGTTGAGTTATTACCTTAATGTGATTTCTGAAGATAGTAGTTTGCCCTTATTAGAGGCCGTTCCTCATCAGCGCGACTTTATTAACACCATTTTTGACCGGTTTAACCATCGTGAGCCTATCGTGCTGGTACACGAGAAAGAAAAGGGTACAGAGGTATTTTACCTGTTAAATGAATTCATTAAACAGGGCTTGAATTATATTTCTGCAAGCCCTAATCAGCTAAGCTGCCAAAATGGTGAATTAATGCTGCAAGACAAAGCTGTTAAACAGTTTATATTGGAAATGGACCGGGAAGAACTGCGTAATTTTGATCCTGAAGTATTGAAATTGATCATCAGCAAGGGAAATTATTTTAACGATGTGCGTACTTTGATCCTGGTGCACGATAAGCGTATACTTGCTGTGCTGTATAATGAAGAGATTATAAGAGATTACCTTTCTGAAGAAGAATACCTCTTTTTACGCTCTTTTTTAATCCCTACTTATGCCTTGCATACCGCCGAAAAACGGATGGAGGTAAGTAATTCTTCATTAAACTGGGTGTTAAAGCGCAACAGTGGTGGCCGCGGTATCGATATGTATGTAAAAAGTGATTGTGAAGCCGCAGTTTGGTCTGATATTATCGCCAAACAATGGCCTGAATACATGATCCAGCAATATGTGCCCCAACGTTGGTTTAAATACGGTACTGGCGCTGAGAAAAGCCTGATCAATTTAGTAGGGATGCTGCTGTGTTACAATAACCGGTCTTTTGGCCCTGGTTTGTTCCGCGGTTCGGCGGAAAGTGTGGTTAATGTTCACCAGGGCAGGGGAGTTATTTTTCCTGCAATGATGTCGACATCATAAAACATGACACATGCCATTGTTATACCCCTGTTTAATAAAGCTGATTATGTTAGCCAAACGTTAAATTCACTCATCCGGCAAAGTAAACTGCCGGATGAGTTGATTATTGTCGACGACTTAAGTACAGATAATAGTCTTTCTATAGTTCATGGTTTTTTGCGTGATCATATTTCCCGCTTCGGTAATTGCAGGATACAGGTGATTGAACTCACCGGGAATAAAGGTCCGGGTAATGCACGGAATATTGGTTTTGCCGCTACCAATTGTGAGTTAGTCAGTTTCCTGGATGCTGATGACGAATATCATCCAAAGCTGCTGGAGATAGCTTCATGTGCATTTAAAGCGTATCAGCTCGATTTTATGGTGCTCAATATCGCTTTTATGCCAGGTAATGAAATATATCCCGATCTGGAACCGTTAAAAAAGTACCTGGAGCCGCTTGGTAAAGATCTATACCTGATTAAAGATCCTTTGATGGCAGTTAGCGCTCCACATTTCATAATGGGGGTTGGCAGTAACGTAATCGTGAAAAGTAAATGGATCGCCAATAACCAATACCAGGCCGAAGCGCAATTAAATGAAGGTATCGATTTTTGGTACCGGGTATTAAAAGGCATACTGAACAAGGTACCAGGTAAAATAGCTTTGCAAACAGGAGGTTATCTTCATGTTAACGAGGTTCCCGGGAGCCTTTCGCGGAAAAAATATAGCCATTTTAAACAGATTGAATTGCCGCCGGTAATCTCAAGGTATATGAATAGTAAAGATAAGCACGACCGCCTGTTAATGGGCTTGATCGGTGAACGCTGGTATAAACACTCCCTGCAAAATTTGCCATCAAATACCCAAAAAGCGCGCTTTTTATGGCATTACCGCAGCTTTTTGCCAAAATACATTGGCTATCTGCTCATCAAAAGATAAATTCTAAAAATGATCTATTCCCTCCTTAATCAATACTATCAGGTTGTCAGGCAGTCTGAGCTTTTCAAATCCTATTATCTTAACCACGAAAATTATCAAAATGCCCCGTTAATAGGTAAAAAGGAATTGATTAATCTGTTAAATGAGCATTTTGACCTGCATAGCCAGAAACAAGGTGTTTATTTGGTTCGTTCTGGCGGATCTACCCAAAAACCGTTAGTTTTTCCTGTTGATATTGAAGAAAATCTGGAACAGCGTGCAGCACTTGCCGCCGCATTAAAACAAGCCGGGGTATTTAACCCAAAAACCATTGCACTTAATATGTTTGGTTACATGGATATGTACCGTACTGCTGCTATTATGGACGATCTTTTGGAGCGCTGTAGTGCAACCACACTGGTAGCCAGTGCAAGTTTACCCTATGAAGATGCCTACCAGATGGCTTTAAATTTTAAACCCGATTTATTACTGGGTACACCTTCAAAATTATTCCTTTTTGCGCAATACCTTAAAAAGCATCAGCTTAGTTTATCCATCACTAATCTTGTGTTTGGTGGCGAGTTTTTGCCATCCTCACACATCAAGCTTTTCGAGGAGGTTTTCGGAACCCGGCAGATCTATTCCTTATATGGTTCTGCAGAAACGGGGATATGGGCCTGGTGCGATTATAGCCGATCGCCATCATTGTTCAGGATAATTGATGGTTTGATTATTGAAATCCATATCCCGGATGCTGATGGTTATGGCAATTTGCTGGTAAGCAATTTGTTCCGGAAGCGTTTCCCCGTTTTTAGATACAATACCGGCGATACCGGTAAATGGCTTGATATTGACGGACAACTTTACCTGGAGTTAAAAGGACGGGAACATCGGTCGTTTATGTTTAATGAATGCAATTACGAACTGGATGATTTTAATATTGTTTTCGCAGATGCGGAAAGATTTCAGATCCAGATTGTACCTGGTGAAGGACATATGGGAATAAAATTTTTGCTGGTAACCGATTTCATGGATAAGGTAAAAGAGCAATATATTGAGCTAAAACTTCAGCAGCTTTATGAAATATTTGGTTACCAGGTGAAAAACCTAGAGGTATTAGCAGGTAGTGATTTAAATCTTTATACTAATGCTACTACCGGTAAAACACCTGTGATTGTAGATCGCAGGGTTTAATGGCAGCAGCATTGTGAGTACTAATTTATTTCATTCCAAACTCCTGCGCGGCAGACTAAAAGTTCGATGTTTGAGGGATTTCGACCTTGGGATCATGATCCTTTACCACGATATTCGCAAATGGTGCAGTTTGCCTGAAAGCGACCGTATCTGCAGGTGTATTGGCCACAAAAACAGCTAATTTTCCGTTTGTAAAGCTATCATTGTGGATGGTAGAAGGCTTAATAGCTAGTGCCGATCCATCGGCAGGGATCCTAAACGTAGTAAATCTAATTTGAGGATCGCTCTTTGCTGCACTTTCAACTTTACGTCCCAGTGTAACCTTCGCTTCACAAAAAACTTCTCCATTTATAGTTGGTTTGGGTAGAAAAATATGTGGGAAGGGATGATGCTCAACAAAGAGTCCACCACCACCAATAGGAGAGAGGGCATAATTGCGGATATAATCGGGCAGGGAGGTGTCGTACTCCATACCAAATAAAGTATCTTCAAAACCAAGATAAAATGCTTCTTCCGGTTTTAGCAGTTTTGCGCCGTAATGAGCAAGCGTTTCTTCATAATCTGGATGGGTAACATCCAGCACCGGGAAAATGACTGCATTTTCATTCACATATAAGGAGCCGGTAGCGCCAAATACATTTGATGAGGGATCGAGATTGGGTAGCTTCCCGCCATCTTCACTACTTACCCAGTTGGAATGGACCAATACTGCATTGCCTTCCTTAACACTGGTATGGCTTTTAGTCAGGGCTTCCAATTGCGCAATCAGCGTTATTTCGGATGGATTTGTTGTGATTATATTTACACCTGTTCCTTCATTCCGTGTTAAAACTACTTTATCGCCTTTTTTAATAGGGCCGTAAATCGCTGTGGTAGTCATTAGGGGAACACCCTCACGGCTTTCTCTGATTACAACGGCATCGTTTAAAAAACGAATGTTGTCCTTCAGGTCTTCATGCGAGATTTTAATATCTACGGTTTGCCATTTTCTTTGTCCGAGGATTTCTTTTAATTTCTCTTCGGTTACGGGTTTTACATCCGGTGCATAGGATGTTCTGAATACGGAGCTCATGAGTTGCGTTTTAGATGGGATGTGAGGTGTTAATTTAATTTATTAGATCAGCATAATAATGCCTTGATGTTTTCTGAATAAAATTAAACTTTAAAATGTAATTATAAAATATTGAGCGTAATTATTGCGAAAACTATTCTGCTTCAGGTATTGTTTTTGGATTTGATTTCGTCGAAAGATGCGATAAAAAGCAAAAATCCCGCTCTACTTATGGTAAAGTGGGATCGTAGCCCAAGCGTTACATTTATCGAACTCTTTACTGCTGACTTAGTGCTTTTGGCTATTATGATGACCATATAATTTATATTCCTATTGACAGTTAACAACTCTGCAATTTTCCTTCAATCTTATTATTTGTTAGACAGGCTCATTGTTTTATGTATATTTAAATTAACAATTAGCTATATAAATTATGCCCCTCACTAAAGAAATTTACCGCGATGAGTATTCCGAGTACAAAAAAGAGATATTCTACAATGATAAACAACAGATTATAGGGACGTTAGACGTAAATAAGGTGGATGGGGATGAGCATGGCGAGTTAGGTGTGCATGAATACACAGGGGAAAACTATCGTTTGATTAAATATAAAAACGGTAAGAAGGCTTATGCTCATTTTATTTCCCAAGGGCATAAGGTATTGGATAAAATAGGTTGGTATTCGATAGAGGAAGCATTTTCCGTTCAGGATTTTAAGTATGAAAATGGAGTACTGATTGCTGTAGATTACCTGAACGAGGATAAGGTAAAGTATTCTCATCGTTATACTTACCAGAATGGTATGAAAGTTTCGGAAACTTCAGTCTCTGCAGATGGTACTGTTACCAAAATTAATTTTACCTATCAGGGCAAGACCATGCTGTCAAAAGCGACATTTATCAATGATCAGTTTTCTGATCAAATCAATTATTTGTACCATCATCAGCATAATCTATTATCAGAAGAGCAAAAATTTTTCAAGCATAATGAAAGTCTCTATTTATCTTCAGAAATAAAATTTTTCTATAATGAGAAAAAGGAACTTGAAAAAACGGAGTATTATGGCAGATATGATTCAAAACTGCATCTATATAAAATAGAAGAAACGATCCGTAAGGGAAATGAGCGGACTATAAAACATTTTGTCGTTCCGGACGTGGAGATGGTGATGGGGTACTATGACCTGGCGAGCATGCATAATCAGCTAAAAGAAGACAATTTGGAGTGGGCTGTTCCCGTATTTAATGCGCAATATATGACAACTGCTAAGCTGCACAGAGTCAAGCTTACGATTGATAGGGTTGACAACCAGGATAACATTGTTGAAACCAAAATGATGCATCCTGAGCAGGATGAGGAGATTGCAAAGTTGATTTACCGAAATGAGTATAATGATAAGTCGCTTTTAGAGTTTGTGATTTGTTATAGGGTGACTGAGGGTGGAAAAACCGAAGAAATTAGTATCAGGAAGTTTTATTATAAGGATTAAAAAAGGAAACAACCATTATATTGTGTTTCCTTAAGTAGCCAGGAGGGGAAAATCTCGAGCCTGAACTTAAAAAGTTGAGGATTTATTGTTTTATTAGTGTCGTTCATCGAGCATTCCATTTTTAACTGCATATACTGCTAAGCTTACTGAATTGGACATACCTGATTTTTCCAATAAATTTTTACGGTGCCCCTCCACAGTTTTTATACTGATGAATAATTTCTGTGCAATTTCTGCCGTGGTTAAGCCATTGCAAATGAGTGTCAATACCTCAAGTTCTCTTTTGCTAAGCGGGCTTTCGCCATACTTTAAAGTTGACCTCCTGCCATAATTTTTTTTAACACCATTTAACATGGCCGCGGTAACAGCGTCGGTAAAATAGAATCCGTTGGTATATACGGTTTCAATGGCTTTATATAAGGTTTGTTCATCAATATCTTTGGGTAAATAGCTGCGCGCACCGGCCTTCATCATATAAAAAATGAAATTATCCGCAGTATGCATGGATAAGGCAATTATTTTTGCATCTGGAAATCTTTCCACAATGTGCTTGCAGCCATCTATTCCATCTGTTTCGGGCATTTCAATGTCCATCAGGATAATATCAGGCACCTGCAATTCCATTTCTTCTAACAATTGTGAATAGCTTTCTACTTCGAAAATAAGTTCGAAGTGTTTAACCTGCCCCAAAATTTCCATTAGCCCCAATCTGAACAGTTTGTGATCATCCACTATACCTATTTTAATTGAGTTTAAGGGTTGGTAGATTAGCCTATCTTTGGTCTTTTTCATCATTTAAAGGAATATATATTTCAATTAATGTACCGGCATCTTTTCCAGATGTTATTTTCAAAGTGGCCTGCATGGCTGCTACCCTTGTTTTTATACTTTTAATACCTATCCCCATTTGTATCGGATCTTCCATTATTGCCGCATCAAAACCACAGCCATCGTCTTTAACTGTAGCCAATATGCGTTCAGGTGTTTGATTTAACATGATTGAAAGATTTTTTGCATTTGCATGATTGATTACATTGTTGATTAATTCCTGCATAATGCGGTATATGGCAAGTTCGTATTCAAAATTAAGTTCAAATTTTGTGTCTAATACCATGTCAATCGCTAAGATATTGCTCGCAGACAATACCTTTACCTGGTGTTGTAATGCATCCGCCAATCCGAATTTTGCCAATACAGATGGGAACAGGTTATTCGCGATCATTCTTACATCACTTATGGTGTTGCTTAATCCATTTTTAATGCTCGAAATCAACTGATGGCTTTCAATATCCGTGTTTGGAAGCCGATTAACGAGCATTTTAATAGCTGAAAGAGAGGAGCCTATTTCGTCGTGCATATCCCGTCCTATCCTTGCCCTTTCTTTTTCCTGAATGCTAATGCTGAAACCAAGTAATTGTCTTTGGTGCTTATCCTTCACTTTTTGTAAACGCCCCTGCTCTTTAAGCAGCCTTCTATGATATATAACAAAAAATGAAATGATCGCAACAGCGAGCAGTAGCATAACCAGAATACTTCCGAATATCAGATGTTGTAATTCAGTTTCTTTGGGATTAAGCATACCGTTAAAGTATAAAAAATGTATAAAAGTATATTAAATATGGAATGGGTAAACCAGATGAGATTAAAGAAATTAAGCGATAACATTTGAATGTAATTACTGAAAATGAAGATCACCGAATTGGCCGAGAAATAAATAAACAGACCTGTCGATAACCAAAACATAGGTTGACGTTCCAATTGTGTTTCTATAAACGAGCTTAGGTTTTTATAATAATAACACAATACAAGCAACAGTATCAGCACCCCTTCTGTAAAGTGAGGAAGAGCACTCAGGTCATCATTAGGCGCCATCAGCCAATCGGCAATTACATAAGCGATAAATAATAACGTTACAATAGGTATGAAACGGCTAATTGCCATTTTTCTAAACTCAGTTTTATAAATCCTCGCCAGCAATGTAAATTCGATAAGTATAAAAATTGGCCACAAAAAATGATTGCTGATTTTCAGAAAGTACAAAATATGGCCAATGGCTTCTACTAAGAAATCAAAAAAGATTAATAAGGCCAGAGATCGCCATGCCTGGTCCATTTTTTTAAATCGTATAACAGCAACTAAAAATGGTACGATTACCACAACAGACGAATAGATTAAAAACGTTTGAAAAGCACTATTCATAAATGAAAGATTGGATCTTAATTCAAAATTTTATTCTGGCAGTCGCTTTATATATCATAACCGGAATATTTATTGTTCTGATCTCAATATGTACTATTAGAAGGTGGGGTTGGAAGAGAGAGATCGTAAAAAGAGTTTATCTCCTCATCTCCTGTTATATCCTTTGCGTCAAGTGGTACGCCAGCCAAAACCAGTCCGAATGTACGTTTCAACGTAGGTTGTGCATTGAGGTGATCAGCAACATGTTTATGAATAACTGGCAGTATAACTACATCATAACACTCTTTTTGCGTTCCTGGCGGAAATAACGAATACATAAAGTCTGAGAGGACGTAGTTATATCCGGCGAGGTATCCATAGTTTGTCAGAAACAGCTTACTTAATAATTCAGGTGATTTTGGATTGGCATTGCATACCGTTTTCCACTCGCTTATCCATTCTTTGGCAAGGCGGCTCGAAATAAAGTTGCCTATCTCTTGCAAGGGCTTGCTGCTTGCCGCCGTAATGGTATCATGATATTGTGGCCTACCGATATGATAAGCCGAACATCTTTGCCCCAGTTGATCGGTAGCATATAGTATGATGGTAAAAGTAGGGAGCTTGATCTTGTAAGGATAATAGTCGTGAACGATCGCAAATCTCGCATGGATGTGCTTAACCCCAACACATGATAGCAAACTTTGTATGGTTGCGTCGTTAAAGTACACCTGTGCCAACATGTGTTCAATACTGCTGTCTTTATCCGCAAAAACTTTCCACGGCATCTCAATGCCCGAAATCTGTTTGGTCCATTCAAGTGTGTATTCTATAAACTGGTTTTCAGAAACAACATTAAAATCTGCTAAGTCCGCAGGATTGGACAAATAATCTTGATTGTTTATCATGTAAAATAATAAAAACAGGTAAATGAAAATTAATTCTTTATGTAATTAATTGTTTATGGGTATGGCAGGAAGACTCTGTTATGTTGAATCATACCGCCTCCAATAATAATCGAAAATACAAATTTGCCATTGCATAAGTGTCTTTATTTATGGGTAAATACGGCATGTGATAATCAATTAATCGATTGTATCATTAATATTACTTTGATAGTTCTAAAACGGCGAACAGGGATTTACCCTTGGTGGTGAAGATTAAACCCTCATTTACAAAAACACGTGTTTACGCTCTTTAAATGAGTTTAAGGATAACCTTCCTTTGATATACAGAATATCAGTTAAATCAATTCATTAGCAGCACTCATGAATCTACATCGTACACCATCCTCAAAACTATCATCTCCAATACCGCCAACAATTACGATAACGGTACGGAAGAAACACCATTTTATTGATTTAACGATGGCCTATATTGAATCTAAATATGACGATGTAAATTTTTGTGTAGTAAAACTGGCTACATTATTGAAGATGACTGCATCTCAATTAACCAGAAGGGTATTCGAACTTACCGGAAATACACCTGCTAAACTTATACTTCATCACCGCCTGTGCAAGGCTTGCTATTTACTGTTAAGTAGTAATGAGCCGGTAAAAAACATTGCACAGCTTACAGGTTTCCGAACCCAGGCCAGCTTCTGTCGCTCTTTTACAAATGCATTCGGAATCAGTCCGTCTAAATATCGGGAAACCCAAAATGCTGATCATGATTTAATAACCTATTGGAAAATACCTATTGATATGTCTGACGCTAAAATTTTATTAAATCATGCCGCTCAGCATCAATGGTTAAAAAAGCTTTTGAGCTTTTCTTTATCTGAATGCTTTAATCATAAAGAATCAATACCCAAGCTCGCGAAACTGTTAAACACAACCCCATCCACTTTAAACCGCAAGTTGAAAGAATTATATCCTATCACTTCGGCAAGGCTTATACGAGATTTGAGATTGCAATATGCCTCTGAGCTGCTAGGCAATGCTGATACTATTACGGAGGTTGCGGTAGCTACTGGTTTTTTTGACCATTCACATTTTTGCCGTTGCTTTAAAACTGTTTTTGGAACATTTCCTTCGATGTTTAAAATGAAAAAAAATAGTGAAATGCCAGTGTCATGGCTAAAAAATAAACTGCTAGAAGAAATTGTGAAATGATTGACTTTTTTTTACAAGACGATTGTATTTTTAGTTAGTAATTTTATATCAAACAATACGACATGGATTCATTACAGATTATATTTCAAAGCATGGCGGTGTCAATGGGAATAGCCATGCACAATGCGAGCACCAATCAGCGTAGCGGACAATTAATAGCCAATGCATGCTTGTCTGTTTGCTGCAAAAAAATACTGGAGAGTCAAAGTAGTACATAATCCCTGTTATTAAAGCATCATTCACCTAATAAATGAACTAGTTAACGGATACACAATTAAATAATTTATTATGCCTTACACAAGTTTAACCACATCAGACAGTAGCATTACCCCACAGATTATGCAAGACGAAGGGACGATGAAAGCCTTTCAATCTGTCGCTCAATCAACAGCACTCGCCGTACAGGATGCAGTTGATAATCTCAGAAATGTAAATACCATCAGCTCTACCGCGATTGGTGTTGCCATGGCGCAAATGCTTGCGGTGCCGGCCGATGCAGAACAATATACACCTATTGTAACTGCCGCCCAGGCCTTAGCGACTAGCGCAGCGGCCAACTTTCTGGTGGTGGGGCAAAACGCCGCAACGGTACTCAGCGGATTTCCATCGAAATAAAGTCTTTAACCAAAATTAAGAGCAATGATTAATCTAAACGGAAAACAACTCACTTCTATTGGTGGGCTCAGCACGAAGGCACAGGCGGTACTTTCTATGATTAATGGGGGGCAGAAATGGTTAAGCTTTGGCATCACTGATACCACGGTTAATGGCATCAATGCCGAAAGCGAAAACCAGTTGCTTAAACTGATACAAAATGGTTTAACGGGAGAAAACTATATCCGGTTCAATACGTTCAGGGCGGTTATCGACAAAATCCTGTCTTTACCCGAAGCCGATATTGCACAGCTGGCTGCTATTCGGTTAACTGTGAATGACAATGAGGACAACCTGGCCTTATTGCTGCACCAAAACGATCTGCTCAGCTATGGCGATATGGCAAAAAGTGCGGATATGATTCTCCTGCTTGTTCAGCAACGGCCGGATCTTTTTCAGGCACTTTCTTTTAATGAAATGCTAACGTTAACTGATTTTGTAATGAAACAAAGCGAAGTTAATCCCGAATTGCAGGCGCAGTCGACAGCCTTTGCAGCTACAACCTCGGCTACTGTATCCGATTTTGTTAACCTCTCGCTTTTCTATCAGTATGCACAGCAACAGCTACCGGGCGAAAACCTCATACCGCAAACGCAAAGCAGCGAAATCCAGGCCCTGTATGCGCAGTTTGAAGCAGTGGTACAGCCTTATTTGTTTACCCCAACAATAGACATGTTGGCCGACGGCGGAAACCTGGTTCAAGCCATTCCCGAACTCGCCAGGGCAAGTAATTTTATTGGCTATACCACCGCCAGTGCTGCCATGCTTAACCTCATTCAGAATATCACGCTCAACGAACAGGTTGGTGGCGGCTTAAATACAGCTATCCAAAATTACCTTGCCGCAGTAAAAAACCTCATCAGCTTTACAACGGCAACCAGCAATGCATTGTCGCAGGATGGAGCCACTGCTTCTGTCAAATTTCAATCTGCCCAGGGCGTTGCAAATGTTGGCGTGGATCGAAATGGTACCGTATACCTGCTTCCAGATACTAAGATTACTTACTTAAATTAAATAGGAAATTATGGCAAACGATTATATCCTTTCTTCCGTAACCGATGTGCAGCAATTACTTAAGGGTAACGCTGATTCGCAATCGGTAGCAATGCTGAACAATGTAATGGCCGAAACCATAGGCATGGCCATGCACAATGCTGTTACGGCGCAGCACAATGCGCAGATGCTTAATTCTGCAACTACTACCTCTACCTGTGCGCGTATACTTTCGGTAATGGGAGCGAAACCTCCTGCGCCTACACCGCCACCGGCGACAACTCCTGTTGCTCCCAGCCCAGCGACAGGAGGAACCACAACTTCGGCTTCTTCAACAACAGGAGCCAATCCGGCCTCAACTGATCCTGCAACGGCCGCTACCGGAAGTGGTACGTCCGATGCTAATAATGGCACCAGTAATTAATATTTAAAGCTAATCCTAAAATGGCAGAAACAGTAAATAGTCAGGTTACCGATTCAATTACCGAATCAAGTCTTGAAGTTATTGGAAATGCGCCGTCTATCGCTATAGGCAATCTATATCAGGCAACGGCCCAGGCATTGGCTAATGCAGCTCATAATGCTACAATAGCGCAGCAGCAGGCCAATATTTTAGGACAGGCAGTAACCGCCCAGGGTGTGGCACTTATTTATTCTATTAAAATTTAATCATTATAAACTCTAAAAAACAACAATTATGGCTTTTCCAACAGCAGTAAACAGCCAGATCACCGATTCGGTGACTCAGGCAAACACACAGGTATTGGGCGTTGCGCCGGCAAGTGCGATGGCTAATCTTTTTCAGGCAACCGCGCAAGCCTTGTCTAACGCAGCCCATAATGCGACCACCAGTCAGCAGCAAAGTAACATTACGGCGCAGGCGGCAACTACAATGGGAGTAACCACACTGTATTCTATAGATACAGCATCTGATGCGGTAGGAACTTCCAAGATATTCGCTTAAAAACTAATTCATTATTAATTCACAACTTAAATTAAAACAACAATGGCTTTTCCAACTTCAGTAAACGACCAGATCACCGACTCCGTATCACAGGTAAATACCAAAGTATTGGGTGATTCGCCAGCGATGGCAATGGGCAACCTGTTTATGGCTACCTCACAGGCACTGGCAAACGCGGCACACAATGCAACCACCAGTCAGCAGCAAACCAACATTACGGCTCAGGCTGCTACTACATCAGGCATTACCACCTTGTATTCGATAGATACCTCATCTGATGCGGTAGGTACCCGTAAAATTTATCAATAATTAAATCTTAACCCTAAATCTTAACCGTTATGGCTTTTCCAACAGCAGTAAACGACCAGATCACCGACTCCGTATCACAGGTTAACACCAAGGTATTAGGTGATTCGCCGGCAATGGCAATGGGTAACCTTTTTATGGCTACCTCCCAGGCACTGGCTAATGCGGCACATAATGCAACCACCAGTCAGCAGCAAACCAATATTACGGCCCAGGCCGCTACCACATCGGGCATTACCACCCTGTATTCGATAGATACCGCATCAGATGCGGTAGGTACCAATAAAATTTATCAATAATTAAATTATTAATCCTAAACCTAAACCGTTATGGCTTTTCCAACAGCAGTAAACAGTCAAATTACCGATTCAGTATCTGAAGTAAACACTAAGGTACTGGGCGATGCGCCGGCAATGGCAATGGGTAACCTTTTTATGGCTACCTCCCAAGCACTATCCAATGCGGCTCACAACGCAACCCATACGCAGCAGCAAACCAATGTTACTTCGCAGGCCTCTACCACCTCGGCGGTAACAACCCTGTACTCCATTGATACTTCGTCAGACGCCGTGGGTACCAATATGATTTATCAATAAACCTAATGTTTAACTCAAACTAAATAACAATGGCTTTTCCAACAGCAGTAAACAGTCAGATCACCGATTCGGTGACTCAGGCCAACACCAAAGTATTGGGCGATGCAGCAGCAATAGCGATGGGCAATTTTTTCCAGGCTAGCTCGCAGGCTTTGGCCAATGCAGCACACAATGCAACCACCAGTCAGCAGCAAAGTAATATTACGGCCCAGGCGGCAACTACAATGGGTGTAACCACCTTGTATTCGATAGATACCGCATCTGATGCCGTGGGTACCAAACAAATCTATACTCCCGGCAAAGCGAAGGGATTTTAATCAAACAAAAATTATCTATTAATCTTTAAAACCAACTTATCATGGCTTTTCCAACTTCAGTAAACGATCAGATCACCGACTCTGTAACCCAGGCAAACACCAAAGTATTGGGTGATGCTCCTGCAATTGCAATGGGCAACCTGTACCAGGCCACTGCACAAGCATTGGCTAATGCAGCACACAACGCAACCAGCAGTCAGCAGCAAAGTAACATTACCGCGCAGGCAGCTACTACTATGGGTGTAACCATGCTGTATTCAATAGACACTGCATCTGATGCCGTAGGTACTAAACAGATCTTCGGCTCTTAAGCCGTCTTTACACCGGATCCAAAAAGGAACGGAAATGGTTAAAGGGGGCGGCACCCTAAGCAGGTGCTGTCCTCATTCCAATCACTTAAAAAAAACATTACTATGCAACAGCAAAGCGATTCTCCTAATACAGGGGGCACACCCGTTGTGCCCGATAATCAGCCTGCAGCGGCGCCATCAATGTCGCCTTATCAGGTCATGCAGCAACAAATCAGCGATCTTAAATCGCAGATTGCCACCATTCAACAACAGGCTATACAGGCGATGCAATCGCAGGTTGATAGTAGCTTCCAGGCACTTGCCGCAAGTAGTTTGCAAATGGTCAATGACCAGGCGCAGCCTCAAGCTGCAACAGCTGTTATACCGGTGTCACCACCGTTAATTAACCCTATTCAGCAAGCGATGAATGCGGTAAATACCAATGTTGATGCGGCCATGTTGGCTGCCCAGCAAAGTGTACAAAATGCCGAAAGTATTATAAACAATCCAGCGCAGCAAAACGCCGGAAATTAATTCAAAAAGTTATGGAAATAGATTATCAAACTTTTTTAAAGTATTTGAAGGACTGGTGTGAAGAAAGAAGCGATTACATCAAACAGTGTTGGCCCTTGAGAGGTAGTTGGGAGGCTTGGGTTCAAATTGATTTTGCAGCATATATGCACTCAAAATACCCGGATGTGGATATCCTCCGGGAAGCGGAAATTTACAAAATGAGGTTAAATTCGAAGGGGAAAAAAAATTCAAAACAGCCCGCAGTTGATTGGTTGATTAATGGTAACACTGCAGATCCGAGATACCGAATTGCGGTAGAGTTAAAATGTCTCTCCGCGGGACCGCTTGTTAATTCTATAGGAAATCCCCAACAGGTTGTTCCATTGAGTAACTCGAACCAACCACTTTACCCAGCAATCTATTCTTTAGTCACAGGTGTAAATGAAGATCAGAAAAAACTTAATCAGGATAATATAAATGACAAGAATAGGTATTGTCAAACAGCCGTTGTGGCATTAAACTTTGCGCTTGAAGCTCAAAACTATCTGAAAAATTACACCAACTTAAAAAGTATTTACATAACAACAAATGGCGAGGTGGAAATTTGGGCGCAGCTTTTTTACACTTCGGTTCAGCCAGATTGGACAAATTCTGCTTTACCTTCTTCTCCAACTGCACAGTTTGGCCTGTCTGGGGCATTTAATTCGTCTGGTCTTTTTGGGCCGCCTTTGCCTGGTTCATCTGTATCAAATCCCATAGACCTTACTTCCGGGACATCCGGATCGTCGTTGCTTGGTTCATCAGCGTCAAATCCGATGGAAATTAGCGACTGATTAACTATAACTTAAAATGCAAACTTATGACAGCAGATGAATTATTTAATTTTTTTAAATTAAAAGCGCCGCAAATTGTTAATGCAATCAGCACGGGGGCGGGTTGGGAAATTTGGCTTCAGACTGAATTGATTCTGGCGCTTAGAGATGCGAACCAGGGATATAGTGGTGCGCGTGAATTACCTTACCCTTCACCATGGGACAAATCACGTCTTGACATAGGTATTGGTCACAATCAGGAATATTACGCTATTGAAATGAAAGTGGAAAGCGCTACCAAGACCAAGCCTTTTCTGAACCGTATCTTAAAAGACGTTACTAAAATAGGATATTATGCGGTTCAGGGAAGCGACGTGAAATTATCCAAATATGTAGTGGGAATAGGTTTCAGTATAGCGACGAAAGCACAAATGAAGCAGTATTCAGTTGACAATGCCGGACAAGCAGGTTATTGTGAGCAGAATGGGCTAGGGATCCTTTTAATCCTGGTTCCTTAAGCTCACTGCAATAACCATTAATATTTAACTTAATGATTAAAAATAGTTAATTAAGATGCAAAACAAGCTGATTAACCCGTTCACTTTTTCTTAAATTTATCAATCAATCTTATGAGCCCGATTTGTTCCCTGCTAAATGTAATGGTTTACCCGATGCTGATTTCGGGCTGCTTTATTGTGGTTACGCTAATCATATTTTTTTGTTTAGCGGCGTGGACGTCGCTACTGCGGGAAGAAATTACTAACAATGAGGAATTCCACAATAACCATAAACAGCTGGAAATTAAACTGGGTAAGACATTAAGCCAAGAATATCCTTTCAGCCTGTCCAAAGTACAGCTGGGTGTTTGGACAATGGTGATATCATCATCCTATATTTACCTATCACTATTTAAAGGAGACTGTGCTGAAACTGATATTAATAAAACTGCACTGGTGCTTTTGGGGATTTTTTCCGGTACTGCAGTCACATCAAAAATCATAGATAAACGGGAATTAAAAGATCAGCGACCAAGACACCAGAATACTCCATCGAGAGGCTTTTTTACCGATATATTATCAGATGATGCAGGCATCAGTATTCATCGTTTTCAGCATGTAGTATGGACCTTGGTGGGCGTTGCCATTTACCTTTATAAAATAGGGGAAATTAAAACAGGATGCATTTTACCAGAGTTGAGCGATACATTATTGACACTAATGGGCATCAGTAGTGCCACATTTGTGGCTATCCGGTCAAAAGAAAACGATCCTGAGGCTGCACAGACAACCAATCCTCCTGATGTCAGGCCTGTCGCTGAATCCATTATAACTCCTCCGTATCAGGTGCCTACAACTACACAAGCTCTGCCAACGAATACAAATACCGGAAACAATAGCTTTTACGGATAATTATTATATCCATTACCACTAGAATATTCATCAACCTTAATCTTAAAATATGCAAACACTTTCAATCGGCTCAACAGGCAGCGAGGTTTTTATGCTGCAAAGAGCACTTTCTTTTCTTAATTATTCATTGGCCATTGATGGTAACTTTGGTCCGGGTACCCGCGCAGCGGTTACTCAGTTTCAAAAGGATCATCAATTAAGTGCCGACGGGGTTGCCGGGTCTGCTACATGGGGAGTGTTAGATAATCTGGTGCCACAGGGTATGGATATCAGTCATTTTAACAGCGATATCAACTGGGGCCAGCTATCACCACATATTCAGTTTGTTTATTGCAAAGCCAGTCAGGGCGCAGGCTTTAAAGATCCAACGCTATATCACAATATGGCGACCATCAGGCAACAGAAACTGATATTTGGCGCGTATCATTTTTTAACTTTTCAGGATTCGGCTGCCGTTCAGATGCAGAATTTTTTGTCGTGTGGGATTGATTTTGCTGCCCCGGGTACCTTACCACCGGTGTTGGATATTGAGTGGCAGGTCGGGTCAAATGATGCACAAAGCCAGGCGATGAACCAGTACATCCTGAATAATAAAGATGCCTGTGTTCAGTTGATTCAAGATTGCCTTAGCCAGCTTTCAGCTGCAACGGGTCGCACCCCGATAATCTATACCGCAAAATCGTTCTGGTCAGAATACTTTAACGGCATCACTCTTCCCAATTACCCATTGTGGGTGCCTTCCTATCAGTCTAAACCTCCGGGGTTATTTGGTTCATGGCAAGAATATACTTTTTGGCAATATTCGGGCGCCGGGGTGGTAACTGGTGTGGCCGGGCAGGTTGATCAGGATCTTTTTAACGGAGACAAAACAGCATTAAATACATTGGCGCTTATCACCAATATTTAATAACAGGTATGAAAAAAATAGCTTATTACTTGCTGGCAAGTATTTTGATCAGCACAGCGTGCAGTCCAATTATTTCAAATTTCGACCGGTTTGCCTATAAGCAGATTACATCTCTCAAAGTAGATGCCCTAAGTTTGATGGATGAAGCCACAAGCGATTATGCTAGTCATGCTGCAGAAGTAAAAACTTTACAGTCAGATCTTAATAAGGCTATAGAATATAATAAACACAGGCTGCATAACGACATAACGAATAAAATGTATGCCTTACTAAACGATCCAGAAGCGAATTTGCTTGGTGGTTTCCTTGTAAAGTGGCAGAACGATGGGAAGTGTAGTCCGGCCTATATAACTGATAAAAAGAAACAGATAGCCTTTTCGTTCGACCAGATTGCCGACCTGGAAATTAGAAAGATTAAACATTAAAATAATGATTATCGATTTTAGCAATATTTGGCAAAGACTGAAACAAGGCATTGAAGGCATGGCAGAAAAGAACCTTAGGGAATATGCTGCTGCGGCAACGTCTGATGGGTATGTTATGGTTAATGAAATGCAGACTGATCTTGAAAGCTGGATAACCGAACTAACTGAAGGATCGATAAGCAAATCTGATTTTGCTGATCTGGTAGCGGGACAAAAAGACGAACTGAAAATGGAATTGCTTGAACAGGAGGGCCTGTCGGAAATTTTGGTTGACCAGTTTAAGCATGATATCTGTGATTTGATCACTAATACGGTTTTGGCATCGATACCCTAAGATAGTTAATGAACCTAATATGTATCAAATAAAGAATGGAACAATGCAATGATTGACGTGAGGATACTGGTTATATATTATCTCCCTAAATAAAAAAAACTTCGACTAAAAGATTTTCTGTAACGATATGCGCTGAATTACCAACTTTTTCATTGAGCTTTGATGCAAATTTTGATATCAATAAAAAAACCTGCAAATATTTGATTTGCAGGTTTTAACATCATTCGATGTGCCTTTGTAGCCCGTAGGGGAATCGAACCCCTGTTTCCAGAATGAAAATCTGGCGTCCTCACCCCTAGACGAACGGGCCATTTTTTCAGTTTTAAATTTCCAATTTTCAGTAAGTAATTAAAACTACTAACTGAGAACTACCAACTGAATTGGTAGCGGGGACACGACTCGAACGTGCGACCTTCGGGTTATGAGCCCGACGAGCTACCAACTGCTCCACCCCGCAATCTATAGCTTCAAATTTTCTTTGTTTGAAGGAGTGCAAAGGTATATAATATTTTTGCTTTTCAAAAGGCTTTACGAAGTTTTATTGTGTTTTTAAATTATCTGCTTGATTTTTAGTAGATTATTTTTGCTGTAGCTGATTTTTTTATTGCTCTTGTAAAAGGGAATAAAGAAAAGAACTTGTATGTCTCAATTGAACATCAATCTTAATCTCATCGGAATAATTTTAGTTTCATATCTCTTGCAAAGCGTTTCTGGTCTAAGTCTTAGTTATAATAGCATTAAACAATGCTGGTATATATAGGAAAATTAATTTTCGTATAATTAATAATATGTTTATGACTAAATTATAAATGTTTTCATTTATATAAATGCTAATGAATGGAGTTAATGTTTATTGAACATTTGAACTGAAAATTTAATAAAAATTGCCATACACTAAAATGACAAGCCACTACATTTGAACTGCTAATCAATAATTAATTTGGCTTTTAGATGCATTCAGTTGATTTGGTGATGATTTTGAATATTCATAATTACAATTGTTAGTTAAAAAATATATGCTTTAAGTTTAAATATACCCGGTTTTACAGCTAATAAATATGTATTATTTGTTTTAATTATTTGTGTAATAAAAAATGTATTGTTTGTATTTTAAAATTGGATATATAGTAAATTATTGTTTGAACATACTTTTGAGAGAATGCCAAAACGTATTTTTTTATGGAGTGGTAAAATTATGCAGCGTTTGAAAACTGTCCTTTATAGTTTGGCATAAGACAATGTTTTATAATGATAATGCAGATTTAACATTGCATAAAATCAGCTAACAGGCTACGAGAGAAATACATAGGTTGTAAACATTTTCAATAGTCAATGCCAAAAGAGACCTTTTGGAAATTGTAACAAAATAAAAGGAAACATTTACAGTTATAGCGTTAATGAATTGTTGTGTAAGCTTAATCGAAGATATTTTAGCCAAAACCTTTAAAAGGCTGGTAATAGCAAATACAACAGGTTAGGAATGATTGCACATATTCACATACATCATTTACCAATGATAGCCAGGCAGAAATATCAAATATATTTTATTCAACCAAATTGCAGACACTAAAAGAAAGGAGGGCATTCAAGTAAGTAACCTTTATATAATTTATTCAAAATAAGTGACTATCTACCTTTAAAAAACCTAAAAAAACAATCATGAAATTTAAAATTTGTGTTATCGCTATTACGTTATTTTTACTGCAAGGCTGTGCAAAAGAAAAACAGCAAATTGAAGAAAATAAAGAAAAAAAGCAGATTGAAGAAAATATTGAACCACAGTTAAAAGGGGCGGCAACTATTGATGGTAATACCTATTATCAAACTATTGATGGGCTTGGCTTTTCCAGTGCGTGGTGTGGTACGCTTACTACAGCTAAAAATGATGCACTTTATAATACACTGGGCTTTTCTTTGTTAAGGGTTCGTTTCGACCAGGATAATGCATGGACAGATGAAACGAACAATGCCGCTGCGGCACATGCCCGGGGCGCTAGAGTGTTAGGCTGCCCCTGGAAAATACCTACCGCTTACCGGTCGGGCAATACTATTCCATCTAACCAGTACGTTAATTTCTGCAATTGGCTGGGTAGTGCTGCTTCGGCTATAAAATGTGATTTTGTGTCTATAAAGAATGAACCTGATGGCTCTTCGGAAGATGGAAATTTGGATGGATCTCAGATACGTGATATTATTAAAGCTGGCGGATCAAATATTGGCAAACCCATTGTTTGTGCTGATGCTATTAATTTTAATGATACCTATACTGACCCAACACTGAACGATGCAGCCGCTGTGGCTAAAATTTCTTATGTTTCCGGACATCTTTACGGTGGTGGTAATTATGTACACCAAAATGCACTTAATAAAGGAAAACGCATTTGGATGACAGAATACTATGTTGAAAATAGCCGTGACAATATGGATAACTGTTTAGTTTTAGCTAAAAACATTAATGATTGTATGAACAACCAATTTAGTGCTTACTACTTTTGGTGGGTTAATGACAATGATGCAAGCGTTAACCTGGTTAATCAAAGTGGTACAATTTACAAAGCCGGCTACACCGGTGGTCAGTTTGCCAAATGGATAAGACCAGGAAAACAAAGAATTGCCTGTACCTATAATCCTACCCCTAACATTTATTTAACAGCCTACCGGGGAGGTGGATTGGTAATTGTGGCTGTTAATACAGGTAATACGGCTGTAAGTCAGTCTTTTTCGGTTGCTAATGTTAATGGTGTTTCTTCACTGAATATTCATCGCACATCGAGTAATGAAAACATGTCTTCGATAGGATCAGTTGCTGTTTCGGGTACTGGATTTACGTATACGCTTCCAGCTAAAAGTATTACTACCTTTCACCAGTTTTAACCGGTAGTACGGCTTTATTGCTTAGGCCGCTAAATGCCGGACACCACCTTCAGGGGTGTGAAACATTATTGTTTCATGCCCCTGATATTTCCATAAAGATTTAAGAAAAAGCAAATTTTTATTCATGACGGTATATGCGGCGGATTTTTATCTTAATATGTTTATGAAGCTTATCCGCAATTGTTTTTTAGTATTGCTGGCAATACTGGCGTGCGGTTATTGTGCGGTTGCACAAACTTATGATGATGCTGTCCAATGAGCTTTGCAGCCGGAATTAAGCCCTTAAAAAATTACGAAACTTTAAGTGGCAGTAGCAGAGCGGAGTTCTTGAGCCATAACGCATTACAAGATTCGGCAGGTATAAAAAAAATCAGCTGGCCGGAACTTTTACTTTACACTGAATCCATTCTTTGGTATCACACATCCTGTCCGCAAAATCTTCTTTTGGTAGCCAATTATGCTTTTTAGTATGCCTGTAAATTTAAAAAGGCTGCAAATCTATGATTTACAGCCTTTTTAAATGTTTTGATGTAATAAGTGTAGCCCGTAGGGGAATCGAACCCCTGTTTCCAGAATGAAAATCTGGCGTCCTCACCCCTAGACGAACGGGCCATTTTTCAGTTTTTAATTTCCAATTTTCAGTGTGCAATTAAAAAGCCAACTGAGAACTACCAACTGAATTGGTAGCGGGGACACGACTCGAACGTGCGACCTTCGGGTTATGAGCCCGACGAGCTACCAACTGCTCCACCCCGCACTCTATACAACTCGTTTTTTCTTTGAATTAAATCCTTAACTCTGTTTCCGAATTGGAATGCAAAGATATAATTCGTTTCTTTGTGCTGCAAATTTTTTTTTAAAAATATTTTAATGGCGCATAAAGCAGGTTTTGTTAGTATAATAGGTAAACCAAATGTAGGTAAATCTACCCTCATGAATGTGCTTGTAGGCGAGCGACTTAGCATTATCACTCCTAAGGCACAAACCACAAGGCACCGCATTTTAGGGATCGTAAATGAAGAAGAATATCAGATCGTTTTCTCTGATACACCGGGTATAATTAAGCCAAAATACAGTTTACAAGAGAGTATGATGAGCTTTGTAAACGGATCTTTGACCGATGCCGACGTACTTTTATTCGTAACCGATATCAACGAAGAGCACGATGAGGAAGACGTTATGGAAAAAATTCTGAACCGTAATATCCCTACAATTGTACTCATCAATAAAATCGATAAAGCATTACAGGAACAGGTTGATGAGAAGATTGCTTACTGGCAGGAGAAGCTAAATCCGGTTGCTATTTATGCCATTTCGGCTTTACATAAACACAATGTTGACGGATTATTGGATCGCGTGCTCGAAATGCTGCCGGAACATCCACCATATTATGACAAAGAAGATTTAACCGATCGTTCAGAACGTTTCTTTGTTTCAGAGATTATCCGCGAAAAAATCTTCCTTAATTATCAGAAAGAAATTCCTTACAGTACTGAAGTTATTGTAAAGAGTTTTAAAGAGGAGGAAATGAAGAATGGTAAAGGTGCTTTGATCAGGATTACGGCAGAAATTGTAGTCGAACGCGATTCGCAAAAGAACATTTTAATCGGTACTGGTGGGAGTATGCTAAAAAAGGTTGGTACCGAGGCCCGTTTAGAAATCGAGAAGTTTTTAGATAATAAGGTTTTCTTAGAAATGTTTGTGAAGGTAATTCCAGACTGGAGAAGTAAAAAGAATTACTTAAAAAGCTTCGGTTACGATAATTAACCGTACCTTTGCAGCCCGAAATGAATCGGTTAGTAGTTGATAGTCAATGGCTGATAGCCAAATAGTTTGAGCAGCTTGCCTGAACACCACGACCATTAACTATAAGCCATTAACTATCAAAAGAACACCCATGAGTAATATTATAGCCATCGTAGGCAGGCCAAACGTAGGCAAGAGCACCCTTTTTAACAGATTAACAGAAAGCCGTAAGGCCATTGTAGATGATATCAGCGGCGTAACCCGCGACAGGCATTATGGTGTAGGTGAGTGGACCGACAGACAATTTACCGTAATTGATACTGGTGGTTATGTAGCCAACTCAGAAGATGTTTACGAAGCTGCAATCCGCGAGCAGGTAATGATTGCCATCGAAGAAGCCAGTGTATTAATCTTTATGGTTGATGTAACTACAGGTATTACCGATTTAGATGATGATATTGCCCAGGTATTGCGCAGAAGTAATAAGCCTGTTTATGTTTGTGCAAATAAGGTAGACAATACTGCTTTATATAACGAAATCCATACTTTTTATGGTTTTGGATTAGGTGAAGTGTTTCCGCTGTCATCAATGACGGGTTCCGGAACAGGAGAGTTGTTGGATGAGGTTGTTAAAAATTTCGAAGATATTCCTGAAGAAGAAAACCAACTACCTAAAATTACCATTGCAGGTCGTCCGAATGTGGGTAAATCTTCTCTGGTTAATGCATTAATTGGTAAAGAGCGTAATATCGTGACTGCAAATGCAGGTACCACCCGCGATTCAATCAAAATCCATTATAACCAGTTCGGTCATGAGTTTATGCTGATTGATACTGCCGGATTACGTAAAAAAACAAAGGTTAAAGAAAACCTGGAGTTTTATTCGGTAATGCGTACCATTAAAGCTTTAGAAGAAGCTGATGTTGTGGTATTAATGATCGATGCCGTAGAAGGAATTGAAAGTCAGGATATTAATATTTTCCACCTGGCCGAGAAGAACAAAAAAGGTATCGTAATTCTGGTTAACAAATGGGATTTGATCGAAAAAAATACCCAAACGATGAAAGCTTTTGAAGAGCAGATTCATGAGCGTATTCGCCCGTTTACCGATGTGCCGATCATTTTCACTTCCGTAATAAATAAGCAGCGTATTTTTAAAGCAATCGAAGCCGCTTTAGAAGTTTATAAAAACCGGAGCAAGAAAATTCCTACATCTAAATTGAATGATGTAATGTTGCCGCTGATTGAGAAATTCCCACCGCCGGCATTAAAAGGAAAACACATTAAGATTAAATATATCACCCAGATTAATGCAACTTCACCAATGTTTGCCTTTTTCTGCAACTTGCCACAGTACATTAAAGATCCGTATAAACGTTTTATCGAGAATAAATTAAGAGAAAACTTCGATTTTTCCGGTGCACCGATCCAGATTTATTTCAGACAAAAATAGGGTTGAGGAGGTGGAAGGTTTAAAGGTGGAGGGCGTAAGGTCTATATGCCTGAAAAACCAATCTTATTTAAATAGGGCTGCATTCCATAACGAAAGCAGCCCTATTTTATTTTAATCTACCGTCATTTCGACCGTAGTGGAGAAATCTTTGAACTGTCCAATAACATAGTTTAAGATGTATCCATTTCGCTGCGCTGCAGTTGAAAGGACGATCCCCCTTATCTGTGGTCAGAAAATACCCCTACCTTTGCTTCATGCAATTACAAGTACAAAACAGCCACTCAACTGATATCGACACCATTTTCGAGTTTTACGATATGGCTATAGCTTATCAAAAGAAAGTGTTTAACAAGCACTGGCAGGGCTTTAGCAGAGAAATGGTGCAAACAGAAATTGATGAAAACCGTCAATATAAAATTCTTGTAGATGGCGAGGTAGCCTGTGTATTTGCTGTTACGTTTAACGATCAGTTGATCTGGGGTGAGCGGGATCAGGATGCGATTTATATCCACAGGATTGTAACCCATCCTGAATTTAGGGGTTATTCTTTCGTGAAGGAAATTATTAAATGGGCTAAAGATTACGCCGCAAAAAACAGCATTAAATTTATCAGGATGGACACATGGGCAGATAATGAAAAACTGCTTGAATATTATACAAGTTGTGGTTTTAACTATGTTGGGGTAGTAAGCATGGAAAAAACTGATGGACTGCCCAAACACTATGAAGGAATCAGTTTAAGTTTGTTTGAGATTGTGCTGTAGCGTATGCAAAGGTACATCATCGATATTTTGTTCGTCGGGATTTGTAATCTCGTTGCACTGTTTTGTGGATTTCAAATCCACGAAGTCTGGATTCCAAAGATGGAATTTCAAATTCAGATTGACGGGAAGAATGATGTTCTAATCAGATCCTGAAATAAATCCGATAGCGATCGGATCAGGAGGCGGTAATTCCGTAGATTTCTATTCAGACATATTTATCATCCTAGTTGGTAAAACTTACTTCAACTCAATTTTCCAGCTTAACATATCATCTACTTCTCCAATATGGATAAAGTTGTTTTTTTCTAAAATGGAATAAGAGGCCACATTATCTTTAGTCGTGGTTGCATAAACCGATTTCACTTTAGGTTGCTCCCTGGCCCATTCTATTAATCGGCCAACAGCTTCAGTCATAAAGCCCTTGCCTCTAAATTCCTCGTAAGTGCCATAACCTATTTCGATTTCGCCATTTGGATCTGGTTCGCCAACAAAACAAATATCACCTACCATCCTATGGTCGGGTTTAGATATGATGGTCCATAAAGTATGGTATAGGTAATCTTTGTCCTTATCAAAAACGTTAGGTAGAATTGTTTGTTCCAAAGCCTCTTGAAGTGAAGGAGAAATGTTTTTTTTGGTTGGTAGAAGGCCAAATTCTTGTTCTAAAGAATGATCATCTTTGATATATTTTAAAAGCTGATCGTGTGTTAATGGTTTTAAAATGAGGCGTTCGGTTTCTATCATGCTTAAGTTTGTTATATAGACTAATATAAAACTTTGGGTTTTGAATAAGCTAAATTTTACAATAAGCTTTTATTAAAAAAACGTCTTGTTTTTCTAAATACCGAACATCATTAATAAACCTTTATTACCTGACCTGATATAATGCCGAGTACACTTTTCTCATAAGCTTTAACCACTTTCTCCATGCTAACCGGAATTTCGCCGGGAAAAGAATCGAAATATGCAGGAGAGTCTTCAACCACATTAGGGCTAATGGCATTTATACGAACCCCATTTTCAAGTTCTGGAGCGGCAGCCAAAACAAATGCATTTAAACCTCCATTTATGGTGCTCAATGCTGATCCTGCAGCGACGGGATTTTCGGCTAATATCCCGGAAGTTAAGGTAAATGAACCACCTTTATTGATATAATGCTGACCAATTAACACCAGGTTAATCTGTCCCAATAATTTATCCAGTAAACCACTCTTAAATACTTCGCCCGTCATCTGATTTAAAGGTGAAAAGGGGGCTTTACCGCTCGTACTGATTAGTGCATCGAAAGCACCAATCTGCTCAAACATATTTTTAATCGATGTTTCATCGGTAATGTCAACCTGTACATCACCCTTGGTATTTCCTACACGGATGATCTCGTGTTTTTGCGCAAAATCTTCGGCTACTTTTTTACCCAGTGTGCCTGTGGCGCCTACAATTATTATTTTCATCTAAGCTGTTTAATGTGTAATTACTGAGTTAGCTCGTTATTAAACATCAGGGGGTATTGAAATGTTTGTATGGTGTCAATCCTGCAATACCATTTCGGCTTCAAGGTCGGTAATCAATAGGTCGATATGCAATTGCATTATATTTGGCATGCAGATGATATGCGAATTTCCCTGTTCTGCTGCCAGCTGCCATTTTTTACATATTGTTGCAGATGGGGTAGGGAGGTTTATAGTGATGGCACTTGGATTTCGCCACGCAGTAATACCAATCTCTTTAAGTCTGTTTATTGAAGGTTAAGAAGCGCTTGTCTTACCGCATTATCGGTTTGGTTTGCTGCTTTGTAGTAACCCACATCGCCCAGATAATAGCGACAAAGCAAAGCTTTAAGGTCATTTAAAATCACATTTTTCGAATTGTACAGTTGAAAGCGATCTATTGTTATGTTTTTGCGTTGAAGAAATCCGATAAAATCCTTAAAGTCGTTATCGTTTATGGTGAAGATATTTATATTCTGTTCTACAAAACTGGCGCTGTATTTATTGGTAAGTACGTTAAATACGTAATCAGAAAGTATTTTCTTGCTCACTAAATTACTGTAAAACTTATTGTAGCCATTTGTATCTAATTTCACAAATATATCTGGCTGGATACCGCCAATTGGTTTAACTTTTTTATTCGGCTGAATATTTACGCCTTCAGTTTTCTCAATAGAATCCTGAAAAGAGGTCCGGTCTCCGGTAAGCTCTCCATCCATCATGCGTTCATCCAATTCGTGTTTGTAGGCGTCGTAACCTTTTTTATAAGATTTTTGTATACTCCGGCCAGATGGGGTATAATATCTTGCAATGGTTAAGTTCAATGCAGAGCCATCGCCAAAAGCAAATTGTTCTTGTACCAGGCCTTTTCCAAAAGAGCGGCGGCCAACAATAATCCCGCGTCCTAAATCCTGGATGGCTCCAGCTACAATTTCACTGGCTGATGCGGTATTTTCATTAATAAGTACAGCCAGTTTGCCATTTTGAAAGGCCCCTGTGCCGGTAGAGAAATAATCGGTACGAGGCTCATGCTTGCCCTGTGTATACACAATGAGTTTATTCTCGCCCAAAAATTGATCGGCCAGGCCGGTTGCTGCTGTAAAATAACCACCCCCGTTATCGCGCAGGTCAAGAATCAGTTTTTTCATGCCCTTTGCTTTCAGGCTATTGGCTGCAGCAGAAAAATCGTTATCCGTATTGGCGCCAAACTTACTGATCCGAACATAACCAGTTTCGTTGTTAATCATATATGCTGCATCAATACTACTTATGTTTACTTTACCACGGGTAACCATAATGCGGTTACTTTGTGGCGCTCCCGGGTGTAAAAGCACTACGCTCACACCAGTTCCGGATTTACCTTTAAAACGACCTGTAAGTTGATCTTTGGGTAGGTTTCGGCCACTTACTACTGCGGTATCAATACTCAGAATCTTATCACCCAGTTTAATTCCCGCCTGGTACGCTGGTCCGTCTTTAACCACACCAGTAACCATCATGGTATCATTAAGCATGTAATATTCTATGCCTACGCCTTCAAAATTTCCTTCCAGGTTATCGGTCATATCTTGCGCATCAGTTGGCGGCAGGTAAACACTATGCGGATCGAGTTGGTGTAAAACACTATCGATAGGTAAGTTTTGAAGCGAATCGGTATTGATGTCATCAACATAATTGCCGTTGATGATGTGTAAGATTTCGTTTAATTTTTCGTCGCTGTTATTGGCTAATTGAGGACTTTTTTTAACGCCAAAGCCTTGATCTTTAATGAATTTTATGCCCAAAAACATCCCTACTATTAAAATTACAGAATAGCTTACAGCGATCAATATGTTGTTGCGGGTGTTTTTTTTCATTGGCGTTAACGCAAATTTATGAAAATTAGCGAGTTGATATATTTTTTAACTCCATTTTCATGTCTTTTGTTTATAATATTTAACATTAATTAATGCAATCAAGTGATTGGTTAAAATTTATGTCAGATTTTTTGAATTTATAGCGTAGTTTTTAAAAAGAATTTACCGAATTTTATCAAAATTAAATTTATGAATAGAGTTACCGAGCAAGAATCTAACTATGACCACATTGATCAGATGTCGGTATTAGAAGTTTTGCAGGGCATTAATAACGAAGATAAAACTGTAGCGTTTGCAGTCGAAAAATCTTTGCCTCAAATCGAGAAATTAACATCGGCCATTGCCGGGCGAATGAAAAAGGGCGGCCGTCTCTTTTACATAGGTGCAGGCACAAGTGGTCGTTTAGGCGTGGTAGATGCTTCAGAATGTCCGCCTACTTATGGGGTTCCTTTTGATTGGGTTGTAGGGATTATTGCCGGCGGAGACACTGCGATAAGAAGAGCGGTAGAATTTGCCGAAGATGATGCCGAACAAGCCTGGAAAGATCTTCAGGAATTTGATATTAACGAAAAAGATTGTTTAGTTGGCCTGGCAGCATCAGGTACTACGCCTTATGTAATCGGTGGGCTAAACACGGCACGTAAGCATGGTATTTTAACAGGTTGCATTGTTTGTAATGCAGGCGGACCTATTGCTGCAGAATCGGATTTTCCGGTTGAAGTAGTGGTTGGCCCTGAATTTATTACCGGCTCCACCCGTATGAAATCCGGTACGGCGCAGAAAATGGTGTTAAATATGCTAAGCACTACTGTTATGGTTCAGCTGGGGCGCGTAGTTGGCAATAAAATGGTCGATATGCAGTTAACTAACCATAAACTGGTAGACCGTGGGACGCAAATGGTGGCTGACGAACTGAATATTGGCTACGATGAAGCCGCCCAATTGTTAAGCCGTTACGGAAGTGTGCGAAAAGCAGTTGAAGCAGGGCACTAAGAAATGAGAGAAGGATGGATTGAGTGAATGAAAGAATTAGTGAGTGATAACATGTAAGAGTAGCATTAATCATTCAATCATTCAAAATTCACTCCTTCAATAATTAAAAAAAAATATGCACGAAATTGAGCCTTATTACCAGTGGAGAGATGATTATATTTCGGCAGAAGATGAGCGTTCGCCATTTTACAATACCGAATATTCAGAACTTTACTTCGATAAGCAGATTTATAACTTTTTACTGCACCCGCAATGGGACGAGTTTGGTTCGAATACGCTATACATGAAGGTGTTATATGCAGATTACGACCGCAGTTATGCCATTATCGAATTTATCGGCGAGTGGAATGATGCCATTAACAACGACATTATGCTGATGAAGCGCGATATTTTAGAGCTAATGATGGATGAAGGCATTAATAAATTTATCCTGATCGGTGAAAATGTACTGAATTTCCATGCCTCTGATGACAGTTATTACGAAGAATGGTTTCAGGAAGTAGAAGATGGCTGGATTGTTGGTGTGAATTTTCAGGATCATGTAATCACCGAGTTTAGGGATAATAACATCGATTATTACATTAACTTTGGGGGCGCATTCGATAACTTGCCCTGGCGAACATTGAAACCGTTACAAGTCTTTAAAAAAGTTGAAGAACTGCTGACAAAAAGATTAAACTAAATATTTATTTTTATATAGTTAAATACACAAAATTTAAAATGGAACAACAAAATTATCAATATCAGGACAACAGTGTTTTTGTACAGGAAAAATCTGTTTCTAAAAAATTCTTTGCAAACGTTTTCTTATGGATGTTTGTGGCGTTGAGTTTATCAACTGTAGCTGCATATTTATTTGGTACCAATGAGCAGTTAATGCAATACCTTTTAAATATTAATCCGGCAACCGGTAAAGTAAGCATGTCAATTTTCGGTTATGTAGCGATGTTTGCACCACTCGGATTGGTTTTATTAATGGGATTCGGCTTAAGCAGATTGTCATTGCCAGCATTAATTGGCGTTTTTGTGCTTTATTCAGTATTAACTGGAGTGAGTTTAAGTTTTATCTTGTTAACCTATACTTCAGGTTCAATAGTGAGCTGTTTTGCAGGAGCCGCAGGTATCTTCGGAATCATGGCATTTATGGGCTATACTACCAATATCGATCTAAGTAAATTCGGGCCGATTTTAATGGTTGGCGTAATTGGTTTAGTGATTGCCAGTGTAATTAATATGTTTGTTCAAAGCGAACAATTCAGTTTGTTTATGGCGTTTATTGGTATTGCAATATTTACGGCATTAACCGCTTATGATGTACAAAAAATAAAAAGAATTGGCGAAGGGATCGAAGCCAGCGGTGAACAGGTTCTTCAGATTGAATCTAAAAAAATGGCAATTGTAGCAGCCTTGTCTTTATACCTGGATTTCTTAAATATCTTCATTTTCTTACTTCGTATTTTCGGAAGCAGAAAGTAATGAATAAAGTTGTAGCAGTTGTTAGCTTCATCCTGATAGGTGCCTGCCTACAGGTAATGATTAGACTTTTTATAACAGAAAATATATACATTGTAAGTTTCTCTAGTGGAATTTGGTTTGCATATATGTTAATTTGGTATAATAAGAAATTTGGGAAAAAGGTAATCAGTTAGCTAAAAACAGAACAATATTCTTAAGGCTGCGCAGTTTTGCGTGGCCTTTGTAATTTTATTTGGCGCCGAAGCGATAATTTTTGGAATTGATGTTGCTTTGTTGCATTTTTGTATGCTTATTAAGAAAGACGGAGGGATTAGACCCAACGAAGTCTTAGCAACCTGTAACCATACAAGGTGCTAAATTCTATTCTGCAAATAGCAGAAACAGATAAGTTTAGGATTACGATTCACGTACCAACTTTTTAAATAAGCTATTTAAGTATCAGGTATAAAGTATCAAGTATCAATCAAATCTGGTTAGGTACTATGCTTATTATCTGCGGTTAGGACGCATATCAGGAATCTTGATACTTGCTACTAACCACTTGCTACTATAACAAATGGGTATAAGAGAAGAATTAGAAAAACGTATTTTGGTGATTGACGGTGCAATGGGCACCATGATTCAGCGATATACCTTAACCGAAGAAGATTTTAGAGGGGAACGATTTAAAAACCATCCCTGTGATGTAAAAGGCAATAATGATTTGCTTAACATCACACGTCCGGATATTATTAAAACAATACACCTGGAGTATCTGGCCGCTGGTGCCGATATTATCGAAACCAATACGTTCAGTACACAGCGCATTTCCATGGCCGATTACCAGATGGAAGACCTTTCTTACGAAATGAGTTTTGAAGGTGCACGCGTGGCAAAAGAAGCTGTTAACGAGTTCATGGCGGCAAATCCAGACCGTAAATGTTTTGTGGCTGGTGCAATTGGCCCAACCAACCGTACCCTTTCCATGTCGCCGAATGTAAACGATCCTGGTTTTAGGGCAGTTTATTTTGATGAGCTCGAAGCAGCTTATTACGAACAGGTACGTGGTTTAGTAGATGGCGGTTCGGATGTATTATTAATCGAAACCATTTTCGATACCTTGAATGCTAAAGTGGCTATTGTAGCCATTAAAAAATACGAAGAAGTAATTGGCCGTAAACTGGAGATTATGATTTCTGGTACCATTACCGATGCCTCGGGCAGAACACTTTCAGGTCAAACTGCCGAAGCCTTTTTGAACTCTGTAATGCATGCAAAACCATTAAGTATCGGTTTTAACTGTGCTTTGGGGGCTAAAGAAATGCGTCCGCATATTGAGGAGCTTGCTGCAAAAGCAGGCTGCTATGTTTCCGCTTATCCAAATGCGGGTTTGCCAAATGAGTTTGGTGCTTACGATGAGCAACCACATGAAACTGCACATTTGGTGGATGACTTTATTGCCTCTGGCTTTGTGAACATTGTTGGCGGCTGTTGTGGTACCACGCCAGATCATATTGGCTGTATTGCTAAAAATGCCCGAAAAGCTGAGCCCCGTAAAATACCGGTTCTTGAACCATACATGCGTTTAAGCGGATTGGAGCCTGTAACCATCACCCCAGATAGTATTTTTGTAAATATTGGTGAAAGAACCAATATTACCGGATCTCCAAAATTCTCCAAACTGATTTTGGGTGGCGATTACGAAGCCGCATTGGCCGTTGCTTTGCAACAGGTTGAAGGCGGTGCACAGGTAATCGATGTAAACATGGACGAGGGGATGCTGGATTCGGAAGCAGCAATGACCAAATTCTTAAACCTTATTGCGTCTGAACCAGATATTGCCAAATTGCCTATCATGGTCGATTCATCTAAATGGTCGGTTATTGAAAATGGCTTAAAATGTTTGCAGGGAAAAGGAATTGTAAACTCGATTTCCTTAAAAGAAGGAGAAGATAAATTCCGCGAAAGTGCCCGCAAAATTATGCAATACGGCGCCGCGGTTGTGGTAATGGCTTTTGATGAGCAGGGGCAGGCCGATAATTATGAGCGTAGAAAAGAAATCTGCAAAAGGAGTTATGATATTTTGGTACATGAAATTGGTTTCCCGCCAGAGGATATTATTTTCGATCCAAATATCTTAACCGTTGCAACCGGATTAGAAGAGCATAATAATTATGCCGTCGATTTTATAAATGCCACCCGTTGGATCAAAGAAAACCTGCCTCACGCTAAAGTAAGTGGAGGGGTTTCCAATATTTCTTTCTCTTTCAGGGGGAATAATACCGTTCGCGAGGCGATGCACTCCGCATTCCTTTATCATGCCATTCAGGCCGGTTTAGATATGGGTATCGTAAATGCTGGAATGTTAGAGGTTTATCAGGAAATTCCGCCCGAATTATTAGAAAGGGTAGAAGATGTGCTTTTAAACCGAAGAGACGATGCTACGGAGCGATTGGTAGAATATGCCGATACTGTAAAATCAAAAGGTAAAGAGGTGGTTAAAGATGAAGAGTGGAGAAAAGGTCCTGTTGAAGAAAGATTATCTCACTCTTTAGTAAAGGGAATTGTAGAGTACCTGGATGATGATGTAGAAGAAGCCAGGCAAAAATATGCCCGCCCGATTCAGGTAATTGAAGGTCCACTAATGGACGGAATGAATATTGTCGGTGATTTATTTGGTGCCGGAAAAATGTTCCTGCCTCAGGTGGTAAAATCGGCGAGGGTAATGAAAAAAGCGGTAGCCTATTTATTGCCGTTTATCGAACAGGAAAAACTGGATAATCCCGATCAGGATCAGAGTTCATCTGCCGGAAGAGTGTTAATGGCCACCGTAAAAGGCGATGTGCACGATATAGGAAAAAATATTGTGGGCGTGGTATTGGCTTGTAATAACTTCGAAATTGTTGATATGGGCGTGATGGTTCCGGCACAGGAAATCATCAAAAAAGCTAAAGAAATAAAAGCTGATATTATTGGTCTAAGCGGTTTAATTACACCATCATTGGATGAAATGGTTCACTTTGCCAAAGAAATGGAACGCGAAGGTTTTACCATTCCCTTGATCATCGGTGGAGCTACTACTTCGAGGATCCATGCTGCGGTAAAAGTAGCACCTAATTATTCAGGTCCTGCCATCCATGTATTGGATGCTTCCAGAAGTGTTACCGTTTGCAGTACCTTGATGAATCCTGATACGAGAGATGAATATATTGCAGGAATAAGAACTGAATATGATAAAGCCCGCGAAGCACATTTAAATAAACGATCGGATAAACGTTTTAAAACTTTAGAAGAAGCACGAGCGAATAAATTTAAGATTGATTTTCAACCCAATTTACCTGTTCCGGAATTTACAGGCACAAGGGTTTTCGATAATTATCCTTTAGAAGAACTGGTTCCTTACATTGATTGGACACCATTTTTCCATACCTGGGAGCTCCGCGGAAGTTATCCGAAAATTTTCGATGATAAAAATGTTGGTGATGAAGCAAAGAAACTTTTTGATGATGCACAGACTTTATTAAAACGCATCCTCGACGAAAAACTGTTAACGGCAAGAGCTGTAATTGGTTTCTGGCCTGCAAATGCGGTAGGAGACGACATCGTTTTAGAAGTCCGGAGTCCGGAGTCCGAAGTCGCAAGTCTGCCTGTCGACTCTGGACTCAAGACTGAAGACTCAAGACTAATTACAATTCACACTCTTCGCCAGCAGGCCGAAAAAGTAGATGGGCAGCCTTATTATGCTTTATCTGATTTCATTGCTCCGAAAGAAAGTGGTATTCAGGATTATTTTGGTGGTTTTGCTGTAACTGCTGGAATCGGGATTGATGAACTGGTAAATGAGTTCGAATCCAATTACGATGATTATAACAGTATCATGGCCAAAGCACTGGCCGATCGTTTAGCTGAAGCTTTTGCTGAGCGGATGCACGAACGTGTGCGTAAAGAGTATTGGGGCTATGCACAGGATGAAAATCTAAGCAATCAGGAATTGATTAAGGAAGAGTATGCAGGGATTCGTCCTGCGCCAGGTTATCCTGCCTGCCCTGAGCATACCGAAAAAGGCACTTTGTTCCAATTGCTTGATGCAGAGAATAAAATCGGATTGCATTTAACCGAAAGTTATGCCATGTATCCAACAGCGGCAGTAAGCGGATTTTATTTCGCACATCCCGATTCGAGGTATTTTGGATTGGGAAAAATTACAAAAGATCAGATTGAAGATTACGCCATCAGAAAGAATATGCCAATTGAAGAAGTGGAGCGGTGGTTAAGTCCGAATTTAGCTTATTAACCCCCCGGCCCCTTAAGGGGAGGGAATTACATACAAATTAAAAATTTAAGGCCCCTTTAGGGGTTGGGGTATGAAGATTACAGACCATATAAAAAACGCGAAGGGTAAAACCTTGTTCTCTTTTGAATTATTACCGCCTGTTAAAGGGCAAAGCATACAATGGATTTATGATGCGATAGAACCACTATTGGAGTTTAATCCTCCTTTTATTGATGTAACCTCGCTCCGCGAGGATTACATTTATAAAGAACAGGCAAATGGTTTGCTACAAAAGGTATCTTATCGTAAACGTCCGGGTACCATTGCCATCTGTGCAGCCATTATCCATAAATATAAAGTTGATGCCGTTCCACATCTTATTTGCGGTGGATTCACCAAAGAAGAAACCGAAAATGCATTGATTGATCTACAGTTTTTGGGGATTGATAACGTTTTGGCTTTGCGTGGCGATGCCCGTAAGGCAGATGGGAATTTTGTGCCAACTCCAGGCGGACATTGTTACGCTACTGACCTGATCGAGCATATCAAGAACCATAACGAAGGTAAATTTCTGCACGAAGATGTAGAAACTTTTAAAAGTGATTTTTGCATCGGTGTTGCTGGTTATCCGGAAAAACATTTTGAGGCCCCTAATATGAGCACGGATTTCAAATACCTTAAAAAGAAGGTAGAGGCAGGTGCGGAGTTTATCGTAACGCAAATGTTCTTCGACAATCAGAAATATTTCGATTTTGTAAAGAAATGCAGGGAAAATGATATTAACATTCCGATTATTCCGGGATTAAAGCCGATTAGCACCTTATCGCAGTTAAATGTGTTGCCTAAGATTTTTCACATCGATTTACCTGATGAATTGACCGATGCGCTATCTCACGCTAAAAACAATAATGAGGCAAAAGAAATTGGTACAGAAGCCATGATCAAACAATGTAAAGAACTGATCGATTTCGGTGCTCCGGTGCTTCACTTTTATACGATGGGCCGCCCTGAGCAGACCAAAAAGATTGCAAAAGCTATTTTTTAGTAAAAAGACCTCGCAGGTTTCTAAAACCTGCGAGGTCTGATCCAAACGATAGTCGGAACAATCTATCCTTACTCTCGTAAACTTGTGGATAGTATCTGGCCAATATTTCAAATTCTTACAGAACTTTAACCTTAAAATTATTGTTTTAAAGCTGAGCAGCTTTATATTTGTGACAATGAAATTGAATGCTTTTAAATATGTGGTCGTTATCTGTGTTACTTTAGCCTTGTTTTTTAAGGTAAGTAATATGATCTCGTATTTAAGCTATTCTACCGATAATGTTGAAGTTTTATCTACAAACGATGACGCGACAGAGAAGGAAGAAAAGAAAGTAGAAACCGAATATGTAGTACAACAGATTGTGTTTCATGAAACGTTATATTTTCCGCTTCAAACTTCAAAAAAGATACTTATTCCTAGTCATTTTTTCCAGTTGGCATACTTCCCTGAAGTTCTAACTCCACCACCCTCTGCATAAACATATTTGGTGTTTATTTTTTCTGCTAGTCCTGCGGAATAAAGAGTCTGTTTTAAAATTTCAAAATTAATATATATGAAACGAGCAATTTCATTTGCAGTGTTATTAATCGCTGCTTCTTTAAAAATCAGTGCACAGGAAGTTGTGCAAAATAATGTTAAGCCGGTAGAAAATGCCCTTATTCAGGTGACCAAGTTGCAGCCGGTAAGTTTTAATTACGATAAAACCTGGGCCGAAAAACTAAAGCTATCTGCCAAACCGCAATATGGTTTTGTAGGCGCTGAAGCTAAAGACGCTTTTCCTGAAATTGTTTCTGTACAGGCAAAAAGTTATGCATCAGGCAAAAATGCATTTAAAAATGCTACTATTACCAAGGTAGATTACGAGAGTTTAGTCCCGCTTTTGGTCGCCAGTATTAAGGAGCAACAGCAACAGATTGAAGCACTTCAGCGGGAGCTGAAAACACTAAAATCGCAACAAAGTGCTAAATAATAATGAATCCCGGTGAAAATCGGGATTTTTTTATTTCAAGTTGATCCGGAATTGTAATCCGGAATTGTTTTTTTCTTTTTGGTTAAGGATTACAAATCCTTAGTTCAAAAGACGGGATTGCAAATCCCGACTAACCCTATATTTGTTTTCGGGTGTTGGTCCGGATTTAATCCTGATCGGCTGTACTTCAGATTTGTAATCTGGTTTTAGGTAATTTGAATAGGTTTTTTTAAGGAGGATCCTTAGTTCAAAAGACGGGATTGCAAATCCCGACTAACCCTATATTTGTTTTCGGGTGTTGGTACGGATTTGTAATCCGGACTGATTGTGCCCCGGATTTATAATCTGGCGTATAAATTTCCAATCATAAATAAACAACTTCCAATAATCCTAAACCGCCAGCATAGTTTACAGCCGAACTATAGTTATAATGTTCTGCTTCCAAAACAATTCCCGACTCAATGGGATTATTATGAATGTAATCTAATTTTTGATCTTTAAATTCATTTGAATATAAAGCAATTGGATGGAAGCCATCCTGCCAAAATTTATATTCTTTGTTTTTGATATTGATTCGGGCAGCAAATGAAAACTTATCTAAGAGCCATTCTCTACTTTCATTAATTTCTCCAATCGTTTTTATTATCTTTTTAGAGGTGAATTTTTTAAAATCCCTGATAATGTCCGAAAGTTTGTAATTTTCTTTAGCACTAACAATCATGTGTAAGTGGCTTGGCATTAAACACCATGCATAAATAACTAATCCCTTATCAGATTGGCAGTATTTCAGGCTTTCAATTAAACTTCCGCAAGTTCTTTACGTGTAAAGGCATCAATCCATCCAACTACCGTTGTCGTAATGAAGTAAATGTCGTTTTGATCAGTTATGGAATATTTAAAAGCCATTATCAATACCTATTTACCTGTAAGATAACCATTACAAACCTTTAGTCAAAGTTTGTGTTGGACGGAATTTATAATCTTAACCTAGCATATTCCAAAATTTGTAATCCCGACCAACGTTAAACAATAACCAAAGTTTAATTCCGCTCCTGGTTGGAAGTATAAACGCATGCCGGAGTAACGTGCGGACATTTTTTATTTTTATAAGTAAAACGATCCTACGTAACGCTTAAATTTTTATTTTTATATAATTAACCAAATATAAATCTACAATTAAAAACAATTATTATGAAAAAGCTTATTCAATTATTCCTGTTTTGTACAGTGCTGGCTATGTTACCTTTGCAAAATACTAAGGCTGAAAGTAATGCCAGTAAATTTTTTAGCATTGGTTTAAATTTAGGTAATGGAACTGGTGATAACGGATCTATTTACCTGTATGGACCTACTCCTGTTAGTGCTTATTTTGGTCCAAGTGGTGGTTCATATGGTCCGCTGACGGCCGGTACCTATACTGTTATTATTTATACTGCAGCCCCAGGTTCACGCACTTTTAGATTTAATGGACAAGCGATTACCACCACTTCAGGGAGCGCGACATTTAATAATGTTAGCATTACTGCTACAGCTTTCGCTTCTGTTAATTAAATAAATATTTTCAAGTTGGTCCGGATTTATAGTCCGGACCTTTATGTTGTTGTGACTTTTTTGTTCAGGATTACAAATCCTTAGTCCAAAAGACGGGATTGCAGATCCTAGCTAACTTTAGTATGAAACCGGGACATTAATCTTATAATCCGTCATTCTCGCGCAGGCGGGAATCTTAATGCCTGTTACTTGCATTAGGATTCCCAATCAAGTTGGGAATGACGAATTATCGAATAGCAATATCTTTACTTATTACCCTTTAAGCAGATAACTTTTAAATCCTTCAAAATCCACACCTAACTGATCTGCATGTGTAGGTTTACTTTCCAAAGCTTTTACCTGCTCCGGGATTTCGATTTTAGCTGCAATATCTGCCGGGAAAATATCAGGGAATTTACAGGCATGTGCAGTAGATAAGAAAACGGCCGCACTTTCATCTGTTGGATTTTCGCTTCTGTATTTTTCAATTGCCAAATAAGCTATCGCAGTATGCGGACAAGCCACATAATTTAATTTATTGTCTATTTTTTTTATTCCTGCTAATGTTTCATCATCAGTAAAACGGTAAGAAGTAACCACATTTTTAATTGCCTTTACATCCTGATCAAAAAGGTCCATAATGCGCACCCAATTGCTTGGGGCACCTACATCCATCGCATTCGAATAGGTTTGTGTAGACGGTTTCGCTTCATATACGCCACTTTCTAAAAAGCGTGGAACGGTATCATTCACATTGGTAGCCGCGATAAACTGTTTAACAGGTAATCCTAATTTATAGGCCAGTAAACCTGCGCCAATATTTCCGAAATTTCCACTAGGAACCGAAAATACAACATCGCTCAAACCTCGCTTTTTCAGTTGGGCATAAGTATTGAAATAATAAAAGGTTTGCGGAATTAATCTCGAAATGTTAATCGAATTGGCTGAAGTTAACCTGAATTTCGCATTCAGTTCATCATCAGCAAAAGCCTGTTTTACCAAAGCCTGGCAATCATCGAAAGTACCTTTAACCTCAACTGCTCTGATATTTTCTCCATTAGTAGTTAATTGCAGTTCTTGTATTGGGCTCACTTTTCCTTCGGGATAAAGGATGGTAACCCTGGTGTTAGGTACGCCCAGGAAACCCAAAGCCACTGCGCCGCCGGTATCACCAGAAGTAGCAACTAAAACATCTAGCAGCTGTTCGCCATCTTTCAAGAAATAAGCCATCACACGGCTCATAAAACGAGCGCCAAAATCTTTAAAGGCTAAGGATGGGCCATGGAACAATTCGAGTACAAAGGTTTGATCATCTAATTTTACTGCAGGCGCCTCAAAGTTAATCGCATCATCAATTAAAGCCTTTAAATCCTTAGCCGGAATTTCATCTTTTAACAGTGTTGAAGCTACTTGGTAAGCAATTTCTGGTAAAGAATATTTTTCAATATTTTCGATAAAATCGGCATCAAGTTGTGGGATTTCTACAGGCATGTATAAGCCTTTATCCTGCGGCATGCTGTTAAAAACGGCTTCTTTAAAAGAAACGCGTAAATCTTTATTGTTGGTTGAGTATAGTTTCATTTTAAGGTGTAGGGTTTAGGGTGTAAGGTTTAGGGTTATGACGCCGAGTACAACCCTACGCCCTAAACCTTTTACCTTACACCTTCTTTAAATTACTCTAGGTCCTTCCGCGTTAACCGGAGAAACAAAAGCTTTGCTGTTAATATTTATTTTATGTAGGTGTTGCTGTTGCGATTTGGTTATTTTTCTCGCTGTTTCTTCATCTTTGGTCAACGCGAAAACAGACGGGCCTGATCCTGAAATTCCGAAACCTATTGCGCCATTTTCCATCGCCAGTTTTCTCATTTCTTCAAAACCTGGTATCAGGATCGAACGTGTTGGCTCTACCAGGACATCTTTCATGCTTCTTCCAATTAAGTCAAAATCATTCATAAACAATCCACTTACCAAACCAGCAACGTTTCCCCATTGGGTAACCGCATCCTTTAGGGCAACCTTACTGCGGATCATCTGGCGTGCATCTTTCGTCGGTACATCAACTTCCGGGTAAACAATTGCAGCATACATTCCGGCAGGCGTAGGTAAAGAAATTACATCAAGTGGTTCGTAACTTCTTACCAGTACAAAACCGCCCAATAATGCAGGGGCAACATTATCGGCATGGCCGTAACCACAGGCAAGTTCTTCACCTTTCATGGCAAAAGGAACCAGCTCTTTAGCTGTTAATAAGTCGCCCATTAGCTTGTTAATGGCAAATAAACCAGCAACAGTACTGGCCGAACTTGAGCCCAGTCCACTACCAATAGGCATTTTTTTGTGCAGTTCAATTTCTACACCAACATCTAAACGGTTAATATGCTGCAGGTAATGCTGAACACTGGCACTAACCGTATTTTTAGCGGCATCTAAAGGCAGGCGACCGTCATCACCGGTAATTCTTTTGATCACCACTCCGGGTGTATCGGTAAAACGCATCTCAACTTCGTCGCCCGGTTCGTTTACTGCAAAACCCAGTACGTCGAAACCGCACACTACATTTGCAACCGTTGCCGGAGCGAAAACTTTTATACTATTTTTCATTATTAATTGGCTTAGCTCGTGTTAAGCGGTTATTTGGTTTAAATGATATTTTAAATGCACAACATAATCTTCAATAAAATAAGAAAGTGTATGCAGTTCTGTTTTTCCTTTTCCGGTATCGCAGTTATTCTGAAGCTTTTCTTCCGGAATGTTTTCAATTACCCGGCTAATCTGATTATTCAACAACTTCCAAAGCATTTTAACATCGGCGATAGCTGTCTCCTGATACTTTTGATATAGGACCCATTCATCCTGATGATAAACAATTTTAACTTCTTGCTCATACTGACCAATAATTAACCGACGGATATTATTCGACGCACTATCGGTCAAATGACCTAATAATTCTTTTTTAGACCATTTTGAGGGTTGTGGTTTATCATTCCATGCTTCTTCCGTGATGCTTTCAAAATCAATCATTGCCTGATCAACCAGGCTTTGGATTTCATCTTTATATGCTAAAACCGGATTCATTGTACTAGTTGTTTAAAGTACCTACGTTAATGATATCGGCAAAAACACCTGCGGCAGTAACTTCAGCACCTGCACCTGGGCCTTTAACCACCAATGGACGAGATTTATAACGGTCTGTAGTGAAAGAGATAATATTATCACTTCCAGATAACATATAAAAAGGATGAGTATCATCCACCATTTGCAGGCTGATTTCTACATTGCCATCTTCCAGTTTACCGATATAACGTAAAACCTTTCCCTCATTGGCTGCGGTATTCTTCAGATTTTCGAAATAAGCAGCGTTCGCTTGCAGTTCATAATAGAAATCTTCTACAGAGCTTGCATTTAAACAGGCTTCAGGTAAAATGTTATCGATTTTCACATCACTGGCTTCCAATGGATAACCCGCATCGCGGGCCAGGATCAACATTTTACGCATAAAATCTTTTCCATTTAGGTCGTCACGTGGATCTGGCTCAGTATACCCCAGCTCCTGTGCTTCTTTTACGGTTTCGTAAAAACCGGCTTCACCCTTAAAATTATTGAAGATGTATGAAATGGTTCCTGATAAAATAGCCTCAATCCGGGCAACCTTATCGCCGCTCATCATTAATTCTTTTAGCGTACGTATAATAGGTAAACCAGCACCAACATTGGTTTCATAATAAAAATCGACACCGAATTTGCGGGCGGTATCTTTGAATGATTTATATTGGGCATAATCTGCTGAATTTCCTTTTTTATTGCAGGTTACTACTGAAATGCTGCTCTCAAAAATACCCTGATAAAATGCTATCGGCGATTCTGCTGCGGTGTTATCTACAAAAACACAGTTGGGTAAGTTTAAAGCTTTCATTTTAGCAATAAAGCCAGCTAAATCGGCCTGTTCACCATTTGCATTCAACTCCGACTCCCAATTTTCTAACGACAGACCGTCAGAATTGAAAATCATTTTTCTTGTATTGCTAATGCCTGCAACCTTAACCTGTAAGTCATTATTTTCTGCCAGGAATGGCATTTGCTCTTTCAATTGGTTAAATAAGGTTTTACCAATGTTTCCGGTGCCCAGGCAGAAAACATTTAATGTTCTTTTCAGGTCGGTAAAAAAAGCATCGTGTACTGCATTTACGGCTTTAGATAAATCATCTTTGCTGATAATTACTGAGATGTTATACTCTGAAGAGCCCTGTGCGATAGCCCTAACATTAATACCGTTACGGCCAAGTGCATTAAACAAACGACCGCTCATGCCTGGCGTACGTTTCATGTTTTCACCAACAATAGCCAGTACAGCTAAATTACTTTCAACTTCTGGTAGTTCCAGTTTTTTAGCATCTAACTCCAGTTCGAATTCTTTTTTGATCAGGGAAATGGCCTGCGAAGCGTCCGTTGGTTTAACCGCGAAAGTAATGCTATGTTCTGATGAAGATTGGGTAATTAATACCACATTAATCTGCTCGCGCGAAAGCAGTGAGAATAATCTTCCGCTAAAGCCTGCCTTACCCACCATGCCACTTCCGGTTAGGTTGATAATGCTGATCTGATCAATAGAAGAAATTCCTTTTATCGGTAAGTTTGACGCTTTTACATCACTTTTAATATAGGTTCCTGCAAAATCCGGTTCGAATGTGTTTTTAATCACAATCGGGATTTTTTTCATAAAAGCAGGGATCATCGTGGGCGGATAAATCACTTTTGCACCAAAATAACTTAGTTCCATGGCTTCAGTATAGCTCAGCTCTGGCAAGGAGAAGGCTTTTTTTACGATCCTCGGATCGGCTGTCATCATACCGTTTACATCCGTCCAGATTTCTATTTCAGCTGCATTTAAGGCTGCTCCCCAAACGGCTGCTGTATAATCAGAGCCGCCACGACCTAAGGTTGTTACTCTGCCTGCCGCATTACTGGCAATAAAACCGGTTACAAAAAGGACCTTATCCTTATTTTCCTGGTAAAAACTGTTGATCAGCATTTCAGTTAGCTCGGTATCAACTTTGGCCTGACCGAAGTTGCTGTCTGTTTTAATCAGTTCAGAACCATTTACATAAAGTGCATCGCCAAAATTTTGAGATGCAATATGACTGATCATAAAAGTAGAACAACGTTCGCCGTAACTTAAAATCTGGTCTTTGGTCTGCAAGCTTAGTTCACGCAGATTGGTTACTGCCTGTAGTAGATCTTCCAGTTCGTTAAAAAAGATTTTTAGGCGTGTAAACACAGGGTTCTGTGCAGCCGCAGGTAAAAGCATGCGGATTACAGCAAAGTGTTTTGCTTCAATTTCTTTTAAATGGGCATCGTAATCTTCACCCCGTTCGGCCATTTCGGCCATATCGGTAAGCAGATTGGTTACGCCGCTCATTGCCGATAATACAACTATCGGGCTGTTCTTCTGTTTTTCTTCGCCAACCAGGCGTAAGAGGGTTTTAATGTTCTCGGCCGAACCTACGGATGTGCCGCCGAATTTGAGTACTTTCATTAGTTTATATTGGGTTTAACTGTTTGTTACTGCACCGATCTGTGGTTTAAAATGCTCGTTGGTACAGGTTTCATTCAGCATGGTTTAAAAAAAAAGCGTCCCGACTTTCATCGGGACGCTCTCTGTGTTTTATGTTTTTTCAATTTACAACAAATTAGCCCCGCTGGTTTATACCGGTGGTAATAATAATCGTTGTAATAATCGAAGTGTTAAAATTCATCTTGTCTTTGTGTACTTTGTACACCGTAAAGTAGGAGATTATTTTTTTAAAATGCAAATGTTTTTTCAATTTTATTTCGAAATTTCTATTAAAACGTTTAATTAGATAAAATAGCGGCATTTTCTGAACCCGAAACCAGTATTGTTTTTACTGCGATGGCTCCAACTCCCCTCCTTTTCCAAGGAGGGGTGCCCGTAGGGCGGGGTGGTTGATCAGTAAATTTTAATCATTAGAAAATATGCTGTAGTACTTCTTTAGATAGTGCAGCCCTGCTAACCGCTTTAGTCCCGATGGTAGTGCTGTTTTGTTGTTGTTGAGATCGGGAGCTGCCGCTTTTATCAGGTTTATTTAATGCGGGCTGGTGCTACTATTGAAGTGCGTTGCCTTTCCAACGTCTAATTATTCCCCTCCTTTTTCCAAGAAGGGGTGCCGGTACGGCGGGGTGATAAATTGATGTTTTTTATCTAAGAAGCATAACTTATACTCAATCCCTTAAAATAAGGTGTGTGTTCAGAAGAATTCAAGTAGTAAAACCATTTATCAGATTTAACTTAGTGTATTTTTTTAATTTTTTTTATATTTAAAAATATAGTTTAATTAATTTAAAATCAGTTATTTAACTCATAGTGTATTTGCTACAATATGTAAAAAATTATGTTTTAATACTCGTTTTTGTGCAACATAAGTCTTTACCTTTGCTCCACTAACTAACTTATTGTTATGAGCAAAAAGAAACTGCAAACGCCAGATTTAAGCTATTTAAATCTAGGCGAGAACATTGCTGTAAAGTACCAGTTGTCTCCAAAAGAGTTGATTGATGAAGCATTATTAAATAAAGAAGGTACAATGGCGGCATCCGGAGCGCTGGCCATTGATACCGGTAAATTTACCGGACGTTCGCCAAAAGACAGGTTTATCGTGTGCGACGACGTAACCGAAGACCAGGTTTGGTGGGGTGATGTAAACATCAGAATCAGTCCAGAAAAATTCGACCAGTTATTCAATAAGCTGACCAATTACCTTGAAGACAAAAAAATCTATGTGCGTGATGCTTCGGCATGTGCTGATCCGGATTATGCAATATCCATCCGCGTAATTACTGAAACAGCTTATCAGAATCTTTTTGCTCACAATTTATTTATCCGTCCTGATGAAGATGCTTTAGTAGGCAGTCCAGAGTGGACGATTATTGCCGCTCCGGGCTTTCTGGCCAATCCTGCTGTTGATGGAACCCGTCAGGAGAATTTCTCCATCATCAATTTCACTAAAAAAATGATTTTGATCGGAGGAACCGGTTATACAGGCGAAATTAAAAAGGGAATTTTCTCTGTGCTGAATTTCATTCTTCCATTATATAAGAATACACTTTCTATGCACTGTTCTGCAAATGTGGGGAGAGATGGAAATACTGCCATCTTCTTCGGCTTGTCTGGAACGGGTAAAACCACTTTGTCTGCCGATCCCGAACGTGGTTTAATCGGAGATGATGAGCATGGCTGGGGTAACGATTCCGTATTCAACTTTGAGGGCGGCTGTTATGCAAAATGTGTTGATTTAACAGCAGAAAAAGAACCTCAGATTTTTAAGGCCATTAAATTTGGCTCATTATTAGAAAATATCAACTTTTTCCCAGGAACAAAAGATGTTGATTACTCCAATATTGATAAAACAGAAAATACGCGTGTAGCTTATCCTATAGATTATATTGATAATGCTATCCTGCCATCTGTTGCCGCAGTGCCGAAAAATATTTTTTTCCTAACCGCTGATGCATTTGGTGTCTTGCCTCCTATATCAAAATTAAACATAGAGCAGGCCATGTTTCACTTTATGAGTGGTTATACCGCTAAAGTTGCGGGAACAGAGGCTGGTGTTACTGAGCCTCAGTTAACGTTTTCTGCTTGCTTCGGAAAAGCTTTTCTTCCATTGCATCCTTCAAAATACGCTGCTTTACTCGGCGAAAAAATGAAAAAGCACCAGGTACACGTTTGGCTGGTAAATACTGGATGGAGTGGGGGAGCTTACGGTGTTGGTAAAAGGATGAAATTAAGTTATACCCGGGCAATGATCAAAGCCGCATTAAACGGGGATTTAAATCACCACCATTATAAACAACATCATGTGTTTAAATTAATGATGCCCCTAATTTGTCCGGGTGTGCCCGATAATATTTTAGACCCTTCTAAAACATGGGATAATCAGGAAGAATATTTTTTAAAAGCTTATCAACTGGCAGATGCCTTCTCAGAAAATTTTAAGCAGTTTGAACTGACAAAAGTACCAAAAAGCAGACACGAAGCGTTAAAATTATGTTAAATGCACTTTAAAATGCATTTTTTGAACGAAAAATTTGCAATTCGATTTTTTTTTAGTTTTTATTGTGAAAGAATTGCCTCGGCTGGGGCAATTTTTTTGTTATACACCCATGGTGGTTTACCGAAACTAAATTCTAAGTAACGATTTAATTGCTTATTGATTTATTAATTTGTAATTTAAAATCAATTTATAAATTTGTTTTTCGCAACAATTTCGGATAAGAAACGTTGTGTGTAGTACAAAAGAAAAAAACAGCTAAAAATTAAAAACAAGAACTAAAACTAAAATTTCAAAAAAAATGGCAAACGCACCAAAACCAACAACTGTTAAAAAAGAGAGCTCTTCTAGTGCTTCAAATGTATTTGCAACATTCGTTATTCCAATTTGTATTATCATTGGATTCTGTGTTTGGAGATTCGTATTCGGAGAAGGAAGTAACTTTATCGATGGTGACAGAGAGAAATTACCATTACCTGGTAACTATCTTGGAACAGCTTACAAAGGAGGCCCTATCGTAGCAATCTTAGTTGGATTACTATTAGTGGTAATTGTATTCTCTATCGAACGTTTCATCGTTATTGGTAAAGCAAGTGGAAAATCTAGCTTAGATACTTTCATCCGCAAAGTACAAGGTTTATTAAGCGCAGGTAACATCGAAGCTGCAAAAGCTGAGTGTGATAAACAACAAGGTTCAGTTGCTAACGTAATTAAATCTGGTTTGAAAAAATACAGCGAAGTTGAAGCTGATACCAACATGGATGTTGAGCAATCAATTGTTGCAATCCAAAAAGAGGTTGAAGAAGCTACAGCTTTAGAAATGCCAATGTTAGAGCAAAACTTAACCGTTATTGCAACTTTGGTATCAATCGGTACATTAGTAGGTTTATTGGGTACAGTAACAGGTATGATCCGTGCATTCGCCGGTTTAGCAAACTCTGGTGCTCCAGATCAGTCAGCATTAGCGGTAGGTATCTCTGAGGCATTGATCAATACTGCAACAGGTATCTTGGTATCTACTGTGGCAATTATCATGTACAACATCTTAACTTCTAAAATTGACAAGTTAACTTACGCAATCGATGAGGCTGGTTTCAGCATCGTTCAAACATACGCTAGTTCGCATAAATAAGAATTTTGAAAAAATTTTTACCGGCTTTATGGAAAACCGGAAAAAAGATCATCATTATTAAAAACTAGTAAAAAATATTATGCCTAGAATTAAAGTTAAAAGAACAAGTACAGTAACAGATATGACGGCCATGTGTGATGTGGCATCATTGTTACTTACTTTCTTCATCTTAACTGCTACAGCAAGGCAACCAGAACCACTAGCCGTTTCTACACCTTCCTCAACCTATGAGTTTAAGGTTCCTGTAGAAAACAATGCAATATTAACCATTGGGCAGGGGAAAGTTTTCTTTGAAGTAGCAGGGGTCAAAGTAAGAGCGAAAACATTAGAACTAATGGGCGAACAGTACAAAATATCGTTCACTCCGTTAGAAGTACAACGCTTTTCTTCGATAGGAAGTTTCGGTGTTCCGATCCAGAGTTTAAAATCTCTTATTGCCTTAAATGGTGCTGATCGTATGAAACCAGGGGTTCAACCTGGAATACCTTCAGATTCGACTGACAATCAGTTGAATGCATGGGTGTTAAATGCCCGTAGAGCAACTAAAGAGATTAATAATCAGGATATGCGTATCAGTATTAAAGGTGATGCAAAAGAAGAATATCCGGTAGTTAAAAAGATTATTGATGTACTTCAGAAACAAAGTGTAAACAAGTTTTTATTGGTTACCAACTCTGAAGCTAAAAAGAAATAAGAAATGGCAGAATTAAACACAGGCGGGAAGAAAGCCACCCCAAGGGTTGATATGACTCCGATGGTGGATCTAATGTTTCTTTTGGTAACATTCTTTATCTTAACAACAGTAATCTCTACGCCGCAAGCGATGGATATTGCAAAGCCGGATAAAAATGAAAAGGTACCTGAGAACAGATTGGAACTGAAAGCAAGTAAAACAATGACTATTTTGTTAGGTAAAAGCAATAAAGTAGCATGGTACATGGGGGTAGCTGGCGAAAGTGCACCAACTATCGAATCTGGTTCACAAATCGAAGATGCTATTGTTAAAAATAGAAAAGCAGCTGATGCCTCAGGCGTTGCTGGAGACTTTGTTGTACTGGTAAAACCAACATCAGGTTCTACATTCCAAAACTTTGTAGATATGATGGATGAGTTGGAAATTCTTAAAGTTAAGGTTCGTCAGATCGACGATGATAATATCCTTGACAATGAGAAACAGTTCATGAAAGAAAAAGGAATTTTATAATCAGTAAAACCAATTTTATGTCGAAGTTAGATATATTCAGAAAAGAATGGCTTGAAGTGGTTTTTGCAGATAAAAACAAAAACTATGGTGCGTACCAATTGCGTAAAACCAATGGTGCAAATACCACCAAAGCCTTAATTATTGGATCTATTATCTTCCTTGTATTATTTTTCTCTCCAAAAATCTATAGCCTTATCAAAGGTTCAATGGATCAACAGGAAGATCAGGTAAAAGCACAGGAAGTAATTTTAGCTCCACCACCACCAGTGGATCCCAAAACTCCACCACCACCACCGGTAGAGCCACCGCCACCAAAGGTAGATCAGGTGAAAATGCCACCTCCAATTGTAAAACCCGATATCGAGGTTCGTGATGAACCACCTACGGTTGAAAAATTGAAGGAAGCTGATCCAGGTCAGAGAGATATCAAAGGTGATCCAACTGCAGAGATTAATATCGCTGAACCAGTAGGTGAAGGACCAAAAAGAGAAGCTGCAGTTGCGGTTGATGACAACAAAGTTTACGACTTTGTTAGTATCGAGAAACAACCAGAATTCCCAGGAGGTATAGCTAAATTTTATGGCTACTTAGGTAAAGCAATAAAATACCCGCCAATGGCACAAGAAAACAACGTACAAGGTAAAGTGTTTTTATCTTTCGTTGTGGAAAAAGATGGTAAATTAACAGATATCACAGTTACCCGTGGTTTGGGTAGCGGAACTGATGAAGAAGCCATCCGTGTATTAAAAGCGAGTCCACGTTGGAACCCAGGTATTCAAAATGGTAAGCCTGTAAGGGTAAAATACAACATCAACGTTAACTTTACATTGAACTAATAGTAGATGTTAAATTTTGATATTTTTAAGCAAAAATCGCCTAAACAGCGGTTTTTGCTCATTTTAGGCCTTATCATGTTTGTGTTTTACGTGGTATTGGGTTTGGCATTCATATTTTATGAACCTATTGCACTTCGCTTAAGCACTATTCCGGAATGGGGTCGTATCGCAATCGGTATCTTCTTAATTATTTATGCTTTTGTAAGACTTTTAAGCCTGGGTAGGCGCGATTAATCATTTCAATGAAAAATTTCCTTTTAATATTTTGTGTACTAGCTTTACTCGTATCCTGCAAACGTAAAAATAAGGCAGATGCAGTTAAAGAAACCAGAACAAGTGGTACCTTAAAAATATTGGTTGATGAAAGTGTTGGACCGATAGTTCAAGATCAGATCAATATTTTTGGTTTAGATTACCCGGATGCAAAATTTGAGGCTACAGTTAAACCTGAAGAAAAATTATTACCTTCATTCCTGAATGATAGCGTAAGGGTAATTGTTTTACCAAGGTTATTAACTAAAGCAGAAGAGAAGTATTATAATCAACGTAATATTAAGATCAACTCTTCGCGTTTCGCTATTGATGGTATTGCTTTAATTACAAATCAGGGCAATATCGATAGTACAATTAACGTTAATGAGGTAATTGATATCTTACAAGGGAAGAAATCAGATAAAAAACTGGTCTTTGATAACGCTTATTCTAGTACCTTTCAGTATTTTAAAGAGTTGGCCCATATCAGCCAGTTTCCAGCTACAGGTGTTTACTCAAAAAATTCAAGCAAAGAAGTAATTAAACTTATTGCAGAAGATAAAAATTTTATTGGTATTTTGGGCGTGAATTGGATCACAGGAAAAGATACAGAGATGAGCGAATACCTTTCGAAGATAAAAGTATTGGGGGTAAAGAATGTAAAGGGAAAGGTAGGAGATGATCAGTTCTATAAACCAACTCAAGATAACCTGATTAACGGCGTTTATCCTTTCTTAAGAAATATAAATATTATAGATTGCGAAGGAAGAGATGGTTTAGGCACAGGATTTGCAACATGGTTAAGAAGTCAGAGGGGACAACTGATTGTACTTAAATCCGGACTTGGCCCACATAAGTTAATGCCAAGACAAATTAACCTGACTAAAGGAAATTAAATTAAAATTTATAAATTGAACCACGAAGTAAATCTAAAGAGACACTTCATTTTTATTAAATAAAAAACAGAATATCCGATGAAAATTTTAAAGAAAGCAATAACCTTAAATGTAGGTTTGGTGTTGATGGGTTCTGCAGTTTTTGCTCAAGATTTAAATGACGCGAAAAAAGCCATCGACGCGGAGCAGTATCAAAAAGCATCATCAATGCTTAAATCATTGGTGAGTTCAAAAGCTTCAGATGGTGATAATTATTACAATCTTGGCTTGGTTTATTTAAAAACCGGTTATATCGATTCTGCAAGAGCTGTATTTACCAAAGGTATTACCGCAGATCCGAAAAACAACTTAAACCTAATTGGTTTAGGTGAAGCAGATATGTTGTCTAATAATCCAACCTCTGCGAAAACAAACTTCGACAAAGCTGTTGAACTTGATAAAAAGAATTACAAAACTTACCTGTATATTGGTAAAGCTTATTTAGCACAGGATAAACCTAGTGATGATGTATCAAAACCTGATTTCACTAATGCTTTAGCTAACATTACTAAAGCAGACGAATTAGATTCTAAAGATAAAGATGCTGAAGTTTTCCTGGCACAAGGCGATGCCTATGCATTACAAAAGAAAAATTCTGAGGCATTAGGTCCATACATGCGTGTTGGTGATATTGATCCTAACAACAGAAGAGCTAAAACGCAGATTGGTAAAATGTATAAAGAATCCAGGGCTTTTCCTGAAGGTGAAAAAGAATTACAGGATGTAATTGCTGCTGACGCAAACTATGGTCCTGCTTATCGCGAATTAGGTGAGTTATATTTACAATGGAGTAGCTTTGGTACAGATAAAGAAAAAGCAGCAAAAGCGATTGAGAATTATAAAAAGTACATGGATTTAACAGATAAGTCTTTGGAATCTCAATTACGTTATGCTCAATTCTTATTTTATGCAAAAGATTTCAAAACCTTAGAACAAGTAGCTACTGCATTGCAGGTTCCTGCAAATGATCCTAAAGGTAACATTGTTTCAAGGATGAAAGGTTGGGCAGCTTATGAAAATGGAAACTATCCTCAGGCTTTAACCAGCTTAACTGATTTCTTTGCAAAAGAAAAAGATAAAACAAAGATTTTAGGTAACGATTACCTGTATTTAGGTAAAGCACAGTTGAAAGCTGGTCAAGATAGCTTAGGCGTTCTTAATATTATAGAAGCTGCTAAAATGGATTCTACTAACGCTGATGCCTTAGCTGAAGCCGGTTTAGCTTTGTATAAAGCCAAAAAATATGGTAAGGCAGCAGAGATTTATACATTAGCAATTAAGTATAATCCAAATGGTAAGGGCTCTTTAACTAACTATTACTATGTAGGTCAAACAAGGTTCTTGGAAGGTTATTTTGCTCAAAAAGATAAAAAACCTTTAAATACAGCAGCATTGGTTGAGGCAGATTCAGCGTTGAGTCACTTAAATAAAGTTTCTCCAGAATTTGCTTTAGGTTACTTTACAAGAGCGAGGATTGCTAACTTGTTAGAAGATAAAGCTAATCCAAAATATGCTTCTATTCCATATTTTGAAAAATACATTAGCTTAGTTAAGCCTGAAGAACAAGCGACCAATAAAACAAACCTTGTAGAATCTTACGATTATCTTGGTGCTTATTACGCTGATAAAGATAAAGCAAAAGCTATAGATTTCTTAAACAAAAGTATAGCGCTAGATCCACAAGGCCCTTTTGCTGCGGCTAAGCTTAAAGAGTTGCAGTCACCTGCAGCTGCTTCAAAGACAAAAGGTAAAGGCAAATAATTTAAAAAGTTAAATAATTTAGAAAAGGCAGAGTTTGGTTACTCTGCCTTTTTCTTTTACTTTTGCATCACAAAATAATAATTATGCAAGCGCAAAGTTCATCTATAGATTTTTTACCAATTATATTTCAAGTAATTGTTGCTCTAGGTTTTGTGGTAACCACATTGGTAGCTACTCACTTTTTAGGTCCAAAACGCAAAACGGGTGATAAGTTAGAAACCTTTGAAGCAGGTATAAAATCAGTAGGTAATGCCCGTCAGCCTTTCTCTATCAAATATTTTGTAGTAGCTATCCTATTTGTACTGTTCGATGTAGAGGTGATCTTTATGTATCCATGGGCAGTTAATTTCCGTGCATTACGGATGGATGGAATGATTGAAATGTTCATTTTCATGGGTACTTTATTGCTTGGTTTTATCTACGTAATCAAGAAAAAAGTCTTAGACTGGAACTAGTCAAGTTCGAGTTATCAGTTCACAATTGGCGGTTAATAGTTCCCGGTTTAAAACCGTAAACTGAAAATTGCCAACTGAAAACTGAAATGTGTATCACTTACACTAACTTATGGTTGTTTTAATTATTTAGAAAGGTTCTAAATCAAGTAAAGCTAGTTTATTTGCCTTTAAAATATTGTAAATTTGTTGCTCATTCTGCAAAGGGATGAGCATTTTTTGTTTATAAACATGAGTGAAATTAATATAGTTGATGCGCCTCCAGGAATTGAAGGATCTGGCTTTTTTGCCACTTCTCTTGATAAAGTGATTGGTTTGGCCCGCTCAAATTCATTATGGCCATTACCTTTCGCAACTTCTTGTTGCGGAATTGAGTTTATGGCAACCATGGGTTCTCATTACGATTTAGGTCGTTTTGGTGCTGAACGTTTAAGCTTTTCTCCACGCCAGGCAGATGTTTTAATGGTTATGGGTACTATCGCTAAAAAGATGGCTCCTGTGTTAAAACAGGTTTATATCCAAATGGCTGAGCCACGTTGGGTAATGGCAGTTGGCGCCTGTGCAAGTAGTGGTGGTATTTTCGATACTTATTCCGTATTGCAAGGTATTGATGAGGTTATCCCTGTGGATGTTTACGTTCCGGGTTGCCCGCCAAGACCTGAAGCTATTTTAGATGGTTTTCAGCGTATTCAGGATTTAGTGAAAAGCGAATCGGGCAGAAGAAGAAATTCTGATTATTACAAGGAACTTTTAGGTCAATACGGCATTAAATAATGGAAGAAACGACACTAAATAACGATATTCACGTTAAGCTGACTGAAAAGTTTGGCGAAAAAGTTACTGCCGTTTCCGAGCCTTATGGTTTACTAACTTTTGTAACTTATAAAGATGTGATCATCAATGTGCTTTCGCATCTTAAAGAAGAATTAAAATTCAATTTCCTTACTGATATCACAGCAGTTCACTATCCAGGTAAAGACCATGGTATTGCTGTTGTTTATCATCTGCATAACATGGTAGAGAAAGTCAGGATCAGGATTAAGGTTTTCATTTCAGAGCAAAATCCAACTATCCCTACAGCAACAACCGTTTGGAAAGGTGCCAACTGGATGGAACGCGAAACTTACGATCTGTTCGGAGTTAAATTTGAAGGTCACCCGGATTTGCGCCGTATTTTAAATATGGATGATTTAGGTGTTCACCCGATGTTGAAGCAATATCCATTGGAAGATCCGAACAGAGTAGATAAAAAAGACGAATTTTTTGGAAGGTAAACTATGAATCATAACCATCCGGTATTTACAGATAACGACCCGCAAAGTGAGCTGGTAACCCTAAACTTAGGTCCAACGCACCCTGCAACACACGGCGTTTTTCAGAACGTTTTGCAATTAGATGGTGAACGTATTGTAAGCGGCGTTTCAACCATCGGGTATATTCACCGTGCTTTCGAAAAGATTGCCGAGCATCGCCCATTTTATCAAATTACACCACTTACCGACCGTTTAAACTATTGCTCATCACCTATTAACAATATGGGTTGGCACATGACGGTTGAGAAGTTGTTAAATATTCAAATGCCAAAGCGTGTTGATTATCTTAGGGTAATCATTATGGAGCTTTCGCGCATTGCCGATCACATTATCTGTAACACGATTATTGGTCAGGATACCGGAGCAACCACCACCTTCTTATATCTTTTTCAGTTTCGTGAGCATATTTACGAAATCTTCGAGGAAGTTTGTGGTGCACGTTTAACAACAAATATTGGTCGTATTGGTGGTTTCGAAAGAGATTTCAATGATATCGCCTTTGCTAAAATCGATAAGTTTTTAAAAGAATTCCCTAAAGCGTTAAAAGAGTTTGAAAATCTGTTAACACGTAACCGTATTTTTATTGACAGAACGGCTGGTGTTGCAGAGGTAACTAAAGAAACCGCTTTAGAATATAGCTGGACGGGCCCGTTATTGCGTGCAACTGGTGTAGATTATGATGTTCGTGTAAGCGATCCTTATTCTTCCTATCAGGATTTCGATTTTGAAGTTCCGGTAGGCACAAGCGGCGATATTTATGACAGGTATTTAGTGCGTAACGAGGAAATGTGGCAAAGTGTCCGCATTATCGAACAAGCGCTTGTGAAGTTAAAAACAGAACCAAAAGGGATTTTCCATGCCGATGTTCCTGAATTTTACCTTCCTCCAAAACAAGAAGTTTACAACAATATGGAAGCATTAATCTATCACTTCAAAATTGTGATGGGTGAGATTGATGCCCCAAAAGCAGAAGTTTATCACGCTGTAGAAGGCGGAAATGGAGAATTAGGATTCTATCTCATTAATGATGGAGGCCGTACACCATATCGTTTACACTTCCGTAGACCAAGTTTTATAAACTACCAGATGTTTGCACCAATGAGCGAAGGCATGTTGTTGTCTGATGCCATTATAAACATGAGTAGTATGAATATTATTGCAGGAGAATTAGATGCTTAAAGTAGAAGAACAAACACCTGTAGTGTTTTCGTCAGAATTGTTAGCCAAATTTGATGAAGTTAAAAGCCGTTATCCGGCAGATAAAAGCAAATCAGCATTGTTGCCACTTTTGCACCTGGTACAGGCTGAATACCTTTGGGTAAGTACACCAGCGATGGATAAAGTTGCTGAATATTTAAATATTCAGCCAATTGAAGTTTATGAGGTGGCTACGTTTTATACCATGTACTTTCTAAAACCACAAGGTAAGTATGCTTTAGAGGTTTGCCGTACTGGCCCTTGTTGCCTGGTTGGTGCGGAGAAAATATTAAGCCACCTGGAAAACAAGTTGGGTGTTAAAGAAGGTGAAGTTACTGCGGATGGTTTATTCAGCTTTAGAGGAGTTGAATGTTTAGCTGCCTGCGGTTACGGACCGGTGTTGCAAATTAGCCCGGAATATACTTTCTACGAAAACCTGACCGAAGCAAGTGTAGATAAATTGATTGAAGATTTGAAAAATAAGTCATAAGTCGGAAGTCTTAAGTCGAGAGTCGTTTTGACTCATGACTATGGACTACAGACTACAGACGCTAGACTAATTAAAATGTCTCGAAAACTGTTACTTGAGCATATAAACGTACCGGGCATCAATACACTTGAAGTCTATCGCCAAAAAGGCGGGTACCGTGCTGTGGAAAAAGCCCTGAAAACTTTAACACCTGAAGAGATTGTTGAAGAAGTTAAGAAATCGGGCTTACGCGGTCGCGGAGGTGCGGGTTTCCCAACCGGGATGAAGTGGAGCTTTTTGGCTAAACCTGAAGGTGTTGCACGTTATTTGGTGTGTAATGCAGATGAATCAGAGCCGGGAACTTTTAAAGACCGTTATTTGATGACTTATATTCCCCATGCTTTAATTGAGGGAATGATTGTATCAAGTTTCGCATTAGGTGCCAAGGTTTCTTACATCTATGTACGTGGCGAGATGATGCCTCAAATCCGCATTTTAGAAAAAGCAATTGCTGAAGCTAAAGCAGCCGGTTGGTTGGGTAAAAACATTTTAGGGACTGGTTACGATTTAGAATTATATGTTCAGCCAGGCGGTGGTGCTTACATTTGCGGTGAGGAAACTGCTTTGTTAGAATCGCTAGAAGGTAAAAGAGGTAATCCACGGATTAAACCACCATTTCCGGCAATTGCAGGTTTATATGGTTGTCCAACTGTGGTGAATAATGTTGAATCGATTGCTGCAGTGGTACCAATTATCAACGATGGTGGCGATGAATATGCAAAAATAGGTATCGGTAGAAGTACAGGTACAAAATTAATATCGGCATCTGGTAATTTAGTAAAACCAGGTGTTTACGAAATCGAATTGGGTTTACCGGTAGAAGAATTTATTTATTCAGACGAGTATTGTGGTGGTATTGCCAATGGTAAAAGATTAAAGGCAACGGTTGCAGGTGGATCATCTGTACCTATCTTGCCTGCTAATCTAACCTTAAAATATGCCAACGGCGAACCTCGTTTAATGAGTTACGAATCATTATCTGAAGGTGGGTTTGCTACTGGTACCATGATGGGGTCTGGCGGTTTTATCGCTTTTGATGAAGATCAGTGTATTGTTCGTAATACCTGGAATTTTTCTCGTTTTTATCACCACGAAAGTTGTGGACAATGTTCTCCTTGCCGTGAAGGTACCGGATGGATGGAAAAAGTATTACACAAAATCGAACATGGCCATGGCAGCATGGAAGATGTTGATTTATTGTGGGATATTCAGCGTAAAATTGAAGGAAATACAATCTGTCCGCTCGGTGACGCAGCAGCCTGGCCGGTAGCCAGTGCAATCCGTCACTTCAGAGATGAATTTGAATGGCATATTAAAGAACCGGTTAAAAGCCAGAGCCAAAACTACGGTATTGCTAATTACGCAACACCGATTGAAAAAGCTCCGGTAGCGGAAGAGAAATAAGATCTTAAGGTCGCAATTTTCGACCTTATAAGAATTTATAAAAAGCGCCCCAGTTCGTGTCCCCACGAAACGAAAGCGAAATGACTGGTTCGTGGAGACACGAACCATGGCTTGAATAAAAAAGATTGCTTCATACCTCGTAATGACGTTAGGGAGTATAAAAAATAAAAGAATATCATTAACCATGAGTGAAAAAGTTAAGGTTACGATAGATGGGATAACAGTAGAGGTTGATAACGGAATAACCATTCTGAATGCTGCAAGGCAGATCGGAGGGGATATTGTTCCGCCAGCTATGTGCTATTATTCCAAGTTAGAAGGAAGTGGTGGCAAATGCCGTACCTGTATCGTTAAGGTAACAAAAGGTTCGGAAAAGGATCCTCGCCCGATGCCTAAGTTGGTGGCTTCTTGTCGCACAACCGTAATGGATGGGATGGAAGTGCTTAACATTACTTCACCAGAAGTTTTGGAAGCACGCGCAGGTGTTGTAGAGATTTTATTGATTAACCATCCCTTAGACTGCCCTGTTTGTGACCAGGCAGGAGAGTGCGATTTGCAGAATTTAGGTTACGAACATGGCTTGCAAAAAACACGTTATGAGTTTGAGCGCCGTACTTTCGAGCGTATCGATATAGGTGATAAGATCCAATTGCACATGAACCGCTGTATCCTGTGTTACCGTTGTGTTTTTACGGCCGATCAGATTACAAACAAACGTGTTCATGGTATCTTAAACCGTGGCGATCACTCCGAAATTTCTACTTACATCACCCAGGCTGTTGATAACGATTTCTCAGGAAATGTAATCGATGTTTGTCCGGTAGGCGCTTTAACTGATAAAACTTTCCGTTTCAAAAACCGTGTTTGGTTTACCAAACCTGTTGATGCACACCGCGATTGCGATCACGAAAAATGCAACGGTAAAGTAACACTTTGGTATAAAGGAGCAGATGTTTTACGTGTTACGGCCCGTAAAGATCAGTTTGGAGAAGTAGAAGAATTTATTTGCAATACTTGCCGCTTTGATAAAAAAGCAACTGCTGATTGGGTAATTGAACATCCAACGCATATTGATGATACCTCGGTAATTGCATCTAACCACTACGAAACATTAAAACCTTTGCACGTAATTCAGCCAAATGAGGCGTTACAGGCTGCAAATGAAATTGAATTACATAAAACAGTTAAATACTAATGGATAGCGCTTTTGTTATAGAAAAATTTATCCTGGTAGCTGTAATTTTCGGCATCAGTTTAGTTATTGCCATGTATTCTACTTATGCAGAACGTAAGGTTGCTGCATATTTACAAGATCGTTTAGGACCAGATAGAGCTGGCCCATTTGGTATTTTACAACCATTGGCCGATGGCTTAAAAATGTTTATGAAAGAGGAAATTATTCCAACCTCATCAAACCGGTTTTTATTTATCGCTGGTCCTGGTTTGGCTTTACTTTGTGCCTGTATCGGTACTGCCGTTATTCCATGGGGTAGTCCTGTTTTAATTGCTGGTAAAACTATTCCTTTACAGGTTTCAGATATCAATGTTGGTGTTTTATACATTTTCGGAGTCGTTTCTTTAGGTGTTTATGGTGTAATGATTGGTGGTTGGGCATCCAACAACAAATATTCTTTGTTGAGTGCCATCCGTGCAGCGTCACAGAACATCAGTTATGAAATTGCAATGGGGTTATCAATCATCGCTTTGCTTTTAATGACGAATACCTTAAGCTTAAAAGAAATCGTTGATCAGCAACATGGCTGGAGATGGAATGTGTTATATCAACCACTAGGATTTTTAATCTTTATGGTTTGCTCATTTGCCGAAACCAACCGTGCGCCATTCGATTTACCTGAATGTGAAACAGAATTAATCGGTGGTTATCATACAGAATACTCTTCAATGAAATTAGGTTTTTACCTGTTTGCGGAGTATATCAACATGTTTGTATCATCGGCGGTAATGGCAGCTTTATACTGGGGTGGTTATAATTACCCTGGCATGGATTCGATGGCGGTATGGTTAGGTCCAACCTGGGCACCACTTTTTGGTACAGCAGTTTTCTTCGCTAAAATATGTGCGTTCATCTTTTTCTTTATGTGGGTACGTTGGACAATCCCTCGTTTCCGTTACGATCAATTGATGAATTTAGGTTGGAAAGGTTTAATACCTTTGGCTATTGCCAATATTATAATAACAGGTGTTGTGATTGCGATTATTGAGAAGTTTTAATTATGGAATCATTAAGTAATAAGAAAAAAGTACTGGAACAAAAGCCATTGAGCTTTATGGAAAGGATGTACCTGCCAGCAATTGCTAAAGGTATGGGCATTACCATCAGTCACTTATTTAAAAAAGAGGCTACTATAAGATATCCTGAAGTAGAACGCGAATTCTCTACCAACTTTAGGGGGATGCATTCGCTAAAACGCGATGAGAATGGTAAAGAACGTTGTACTGCATGTGGTTTATGTGCTTTATCTTGTCCTGCTGAAGCCATTACCATGATTGCCGCTGAACGCAAACCTGAGGAGAAAGATTTATACCGCGAAGAAAAATATGCAGCAACTTACGAAATCAATATGTTACGCTGCATTTTCTGTGGATTATGTGAAGAAGCTTGCCCTAAAGAAGCAATTTACTTAGATGGCCCAATTGTACCAGCCGATTATTTACGTAAGGATTTTATTTACGGAAAAGATAAGCTTGTAGAAGCACCATTAGAAATGAAAAAATAATTATTGTTATCCTGAGCCTGTGAAGGATTAAACAAGAAACGCCATTAGGCCTCGGTTCGTGTTTTCACGAAACGAAAGATAATTAATGGTTTGTGGAGACACAAACCATGGAACATAAATAAATAAACAATTAATGAGTACACAAGTATTCTATTTCGTAGCCACATTAAGTATCATCTTTTCGCTGCTGGTGATTTTTGCAAAAAATCCGATCCACAGTGTATTGTACTTAATCCTTACCTTTTTTACTTTCACTGTTCACTATGTGCTTTTAAACGCACAGTTTTTGGCAGTAGTAAACTTTATTGTTTACATGGGCGCAATTATGGTACTCTTCCTTTTTGTACTGATGCTGCTTAACCTGAACAACGAAACCGAACCAAGTAAATCTCCATTGATCAAAATTGTAGGCGTAATTGCCGGTGGGTGTTTGGTAGTAACCCTAATTGGATCTTTAAAATCAGCGAGTATTACTAGTCCATTAATTTTGAAAAATCCAGGATTGGGATTGGTTGAAAATCTGGGCAAGGAGCTTTTTGGTCCATTCTTATTACCATTCGAATTGTCATCTCTATTACTATTGGCAGCAATGGTTGGAGCCGTTTTATTATCTAAAAGAGATGAGGTAGAAGCATAATGGAAAATTTAACATCACAACTTCAGGGCGTTCCGCTAAACCACTACATCTATTTAAGTGCCATTATTTTTTCTATTGGCGTAATAGGTGTACTTACCCGTAGAAATGCCATCGTAATTTTTATGTCGATAGAGCTGATGCTTAATGCCGTTAACTTACTTTTAACTGCATTCTCTGTGCATAGCAACGACCCATCCGGACAGGTTTTCGTGTTCTTCATTATGGCTTTGGCAGCTGCAGAAGTTGCAGTAGGCTTAGCGATTATTGTAATGGTTTACCGCAATACGAAATCGATAGATATTAATGTTTTAAATCGCCTTAAGTGGTAAATATATAATAAGAATGACAATAGAACAATTGATTTGGTTGGTTCCATTACTTCCTTTTTTAGGGTTTGTAATTAATGGGCTAGGCAGAAACTCTTTATCTAAAGGACTTGTTGGTATCATCGGAAGCGGGGTAATCTTAGCCTCCTTTATTATCAGTGTAGTTATTTTCTTTAGTTTACAAGGCGACACACAAAGATCTCACGAAGTATTTTTATTCGATTGGATTAGCGCAGGTGCATTACACATTCCATTATCTTTCCTGGTTGATCCGTTAAGTTCAATCATGCTTTTGATCATCACTGGAATTGGTTTCCTGATCCATTTATATTCAACCAGCTATATGCATGATGATTCAGGGTTTGGTAAGTTTTTCGCTTATCTAAACCTGTTTGTATTTTTCATGCTTTTATTGGTATTGGGTTCTAATTACATTGTCATGTTCATCGGATGGGAAGGTGTAGGTTTATGCTCATACCTGTTAATCGGTTTTTGGTATACGAACAATGCTTATGCTTCAGCAGCTAAAAAAGCTTTTGTAATGAACCGCATCGGCGATTTAGGCTTTTTGTTGGGTGTATTCTTAATCTTTACCACTTTTGGTAGTGTAGAATTTGCTAAAGTTTTTCCTCAGGCTGCAAATATGTTGCCTGGTAATGATACGCTGGTTTTAATCACCATTTTGTTATTTATAGGTGCCTGTGGTAAATCGGCTCAATTGCCTTTATTTACGTGGTTACCTGATGCCATGGCAGGACCAACACCAGTTTCAGCTTTAATCCACGCAGCTACCATGGTTACTGCTGGTATTTATATGATTGCACGCTCTAGTGTATTATTCGATCTTGCGCCGCTTACTCAGCACATTATTGCCATTGTAGGTGCAGCAACTGCATTAGTGGCTGCAATTATCGCCTTAACACAAACTGATATTAAAAAAGTATTGGCTTATTCAACGGTGTCTCAATTGGGATATATGTTTTTGGGTCTTGGCGTTGGTGCTTATACAGGTTCATTCTTCCATGTTTTAACCCACGCATTCTTTAAGGCATTATTGTTCTTAGGTGCAGGTTCTGTAATTCATGCCATGCACCATGAGCAAGATATGCGCCATATGGGTGGATTGAGAAAAAAACTTCCGGTTACATTTTTAACCATGCTGATTGGTACCATTGCCATTGCAGGTTTACCGCCATTTTCTGGTTTCTTTTCTAAAGACGAAATTTTAGCACATGCTTTCCAGTCGAGTCCGATTTTATGGGGAGTAGGAGTATTAACTGCATTCTTAACTGCATTTTACATGTTCAGGATGATGTTTTTAACTTTCTTTGGCAAATACCGTGGAACACACCATGAAGAAAGCCATGTACACGAATCGCCAACGGCGATGACTTTACCTTTAATCATTTTGGCTATTCTTGCCGCAATTGGTGGAGCAATCAATTTCCCGCATATTTTTGGTGGAAACGAATGGTTGGCACATTGGTTAACAGGTGCAGGTGTTGCGCAGCACGAATTGGATTTAAGCCACTCAACTGAAATAGGTTTAATGGCGATTTCAGTAACAGCAGCAGTAGCAGCTTTATTTTATGCTTATAGCAGATATGTAAGTGGAGCACGTGTTCCTGTGGCTGACGAAGCACCACGTTCAGCATTGGCAAAATTATCGTACAATAAATTCTACCTGGATGAGATCTATGATTTTATCATCACAAAACCTTTAGATGCATTATCGAAATTCTTTTACAGAATTATTGATAATAAATTTATCGATGGAATTGTGAATGGATTAGGATGGAGCACAAACGAGGCCAGTAAAGGTATTCGACTGCTACAGAGTGGAAACGTAGGTTTCTATATATTTATGATGGTATTCGGTATCATCGCATTACTTGCATATACATTTTATTACATATAAAAAGGGTTCAAAATTAAATAATGGAACAACTTTTACTACTTATATTTCTTCCGCTTGTAGGTGCAATGATCACTGCATTTGCTGGTAAGTCGGCTAAAATAGTCTCGACCGTATTTTCGGTTGTTTCTTTGGTTTTGGCTTTGGTTATCGCCGGTAATTTCATTCCGAATGCAAGCATCCAGTTTGAGGTTAATTTGCCATGGATTGCTGATCTGGGCATCAACTTCCACGCAGGAATTGATGGCATTAGTATGTTGGTGGTATTGCTAACCAATTTATTGGTGCCGATCATCATTTTATCCAGTTATAAACACGATTATAAAAATCCGGCTGCATTTTATGCCCTGATTTTATTCATGCAAACGGGTTTATTGTTGGTATTTACCGCATTGGATGCTTTCTTGTTTTATATCGGATGGGAAGCCGCATTAATACCAATTTATTTCATCTGTGCGATATGGGGTGGAAAAGACCGTATCCGCATCAACATGAAATTTTTCGTGTATACCATTGCCGGATCATTATTTATGTTGATGGGGATTATCTACTTATACCTTCAAAACCCGGCACATAATTTCGATATTCAAGCCTTTTACGCTTTAAACTTAGATAGTGCACAACAGGGATGGATTTTCTGGGCTTTCTTTATCGCTTTTGCCATTAAGATGCCGATTTTTCCTTTTCATACCTGGCAGCCCGACACTTATACCGCGGCACCTGCACAAGGAACCATGTTGTTATCAGGTATCATGTTGAAAATGGGTATTTATGGTGTAATCAGGTGGTTATTGCCAATTGTGCCTGCAGGAGTTCACGACTGGGGACAATTAGTCATTATTTTATCGATCATTGGTATTGTTTATGCCTCGCTAATTGCTTTTACACAGAAAGATGCGAAACGTTTGGTGGCCTATTCATCAATTGCACACGTTGGATTGATCGCAGCAGGGATATTCGCTTTCAACCAGCAAGGTATGCAGGGCGCTATGGTGCAGATGTTGAGTCACGGTATTAACGTAGTAGGTTTATTCTTCGTTTTAGATATCATCTTTAGCCGGGTAAAAACAAATAAAATTGAAGACTTGGGCGGAATTGCGAAGGTAGCACCTCAATTAGCCATTGCATTTTTAATTATCGTGTTAGGGACAGTTGCTTTACCGGGTACAAACGGATTTATAGGTGAATTCTTATTACTGATGGGCGTTTATAATTACGGTATCTGGGCAGCTGCAATCGCAGGTTTAACCATCATCTTCGGTGCTGTATACATGTTGCGCATGTATCAGAATGTAATGCTTGGCCAAACCAACAGTTTAACCATCACTTTCACTGATATTAAAGGAACTGAAAAATTGGTTCTTTATACAATTTGTGCACTGATTATTGTTTTGGGTGTTTATCCGAAACCAATTTTGCACTTAACAGAGGCATCTGTACAACATCTATTAGAACAGGTAAATCAAAAATTAAACACAGTAAATTAAGCAATGAATATTATTATAACCATTAGTATAACAGCTTTTATAGTGCTTTATGCAGGTTTGTTTAAGGCAAATAAAGCATTACTACCACTTACCGTTGTTGGCTTACTTACTGCACTAGGATTTACTTTCTGCGCCTGGAACGGCAATGCTGTTCATTTTGGAATGATGCAGACGGATAATTTTGCCCTGGCCTTTTCTGGGATCTGTATTATCGGTACACTTCTAATTTTTTTATTAACACAGAACTATTTTCACAGCAAAAGCGATAACATAGCCGAATATTATACCTTAATTCTTTTCGCACTTGCGGGAATGATTATGATGGTATCCTATAAAAATATGGCCATGCTGTTTGTGGGTTTGGAAATTATGTCTGTGAGTTTATACATCTTGGCGGGGATCCGTAAAAAGGATTTTGCCTCTAATGAAGCTTCTTTAAAGTATTTCCTGATGGGGGCTTTCTCTACAGGCTTCCTGTTGTTTGGTATTACCTTAATTTATGGCGCTTCAGGCTCATTTGATTTAGATAAAATACAAGCTTATCTGGTAAACAGTCAGACAGTTTCTCCAATATTTTATCCTGGTGTTATCCTGATGATGATTGGTTTATGTTTCAAGGTTGGTGCTGCTCCTTTTCACTTCTGGACTCCAGATGTATACGAAGGTTCGCCGTCTTTAATCACAACCTTTATGAGTACTGTGGTTAAAACTGCGGGTTTTGCTGCATTCTTAAGATTATTTGCTGGTGCACTTGCCCCACTTCACGATTTTTGGGTTGCGCCGCTTATGGTGATTGTTTGTTTAACTTTATTCATCGGAAACGTAACTGCACTGTTCCAGAAGAACTTCAAGCGTATGTTGGCATACTCAAGTATTTCCCATGCAGGTTACCTGTTGTTTTCACTGATTGTACTGACCAAAAATTCTGGTAATAATGTGTTGGTTTACGCAGCGGCTTATACCTTCGCATCAATTATCGCTTTTGCGGTATTAATCTTAGTGAAACAAAAAACGGGTAGTGATAGCTTCGAAAATTTCAATGGTTTGGCGAAACGGAATCCATTAGTAGCATTATGTTTAACTGTGGCCATGCTTTCATTGGCGGGTATTCCGCTTACTGCGGGCTTTATAGGGAAATATTTAATGTTCCTAAATGTAATGACCGAATATAAAACCCTTCTTGTCGCATTTGCGATTTTAAATGCACTAGTTGGCTTCTATTATTATTTTAAGGTAATTGTAGCCATGTGGTTTAAAGATGGTGCGGAAACAGAACTATCAACCCCGGTACAGTACAAGGTTGTTTTATTGGTTTCTGTTGCAATTACATTGGTATTGGGTATCTATCCTGCAATTATTTTAAACCTGATATAGGTATGCTGTTGTTTAATAATTATTTGTAGTTTTACGAATAATTGAATATGCACGATTTTTGGAATAACCTGCATCAGCTACTTGATCCCGAGAAATTATTGAGGGAAGGCGGATTCTATCTGGTCGTATTCGTTATCTATGCAGAAACAGGCCTGTTTTTTGGTTTTTTTCTTCCCGGTGATTATTTATTGTTTTTAGCGGGAATGTTTGTGGCGACAGGTAAGCTTGATGTGAACATTGCGGTACTCCTGGCTGGTTTATGTATAGCGGCTATTTCCGGGAATTTTACCGGCTATTGGTTCGGTCGGAAAACTGGCCCGGTATTATACACCAGAAAAGACAGTTTCTTTTTTAAGAAGAGATATTTAAAAGCTGCAAAGGAGTATTATCAAAAACAAGGTGCCTTTGCATTAATAATGGGAAGATTTGTACCAATTGTTAGAACTTTTGCACCGATTTTTGCTGGTGTTGTAAAACTAGACTTCAAAAAATTTGCTTTATATAATATCTTAGGTGGGGTACTTTGGATCTGTTCCTTAACTTTGCTGGGTTATTTTTTAGGCAGAAGATTTGAAAAAGAAATAAACGATTATTTATTATATATTATTATTGGCTTTATCCTTATTACAACTATACCATTATTAATTACCTTTGTAAAAAGTAAAGTAGTAAGTGGCCTTGAAGAGGATAAAACAGATTTAAATTAAAAATGGCAAAAGACGATCATCACGCGTGGCATAGCGTATCTCCTGGTTCAAACCTTCCAGAGATTGTAAACGCAATTATTGAAATTCCAAAAGGTTCAAAAGCAAAATATGAAATAGATAAAGAATCAGGTCTGATTAAATTGGATAGGGTTCTTTTTTCGTCAGTAATGTATCCTGCAAATTATGGCTTTATTCCGCAAACCTATTGTGACGATAAAGATCCATTAGATATTTTAGTGCTATGTTCAGTGGATGTATATCCAATGACATTGATTGAGGCTAAAGTAGTAGGTGTAATGCACATGGTTGATAATGGAGAACAGGATGATAAAATCATTGCTGTAGCTGCTCACGATATGTCTGTAAATTACATCAACGATTTAGATGAATTGCCTCCGCATCAAATGAAAGAGATTGTTCGTTTCTTTCAGGATTATAAAGCATTAGAAGATAAAAATGTAACTATCGAACATTTACTTGGTGTTCGTTATGCGCATAAAGTAATTAAAGAAAGCATAGAACTTTATAACACAACATTTAGAGAATTGGCTTAATGGATTTACCCACGGTATGTTTGTTTTTAAATTTTGACTTAAGTGCAATCCTGCCCACAAACGTAGTTTTGGTTGCTTTACAAGAACCTGATACAGGTTCTGTTGGCTGGCGATTATTCTTTGCATTATTTTTGGTGTTACTTAATGGTTTTTTTGTGGCTGCAGAATTTGCAATTGTAAAAGTCCGCGCATCACAAATCGAGATTAAGGCAAAAACAGGCAGCCGTGTTGGCAAAATGGCCAAAGGGATTATTCATAATCTCGATGGATATTTGGCCGCCACACAGCTAGGTATAACGCTTGCATCACTTGGCCTTGGTTGGGTAGGTGAAGGCGTTATGCATACCATCTTTAAAAATCTTTTCGATAGCTTACAATGGGGCTTAAGCGATGCGTCCATCCATACTGCATCTACAATCGTTGCTTTTTCGCTCATTACCATTATGCACATTGTATTTGGTGAGCTAGCACCAAAATCGTTCGCTATTCAAAGACCAGTGGCAACAACGCTTTTCGTTGCCATTCCACTTCAAATATTTTACGTGGTGTTTAAGCCATTCATTTGGACGCTAAATAGCCTTGCTGCCATTATCCTTAAGCCATTTGGCATTGATACCTCCGCAGGGCACGAATCTATCCACAGTACTGAAGAATTACATTACCTGCTCGATCAGGGTAAGGAAAGCGGTGCATTGGATAATAATGAACATGAACTGATTAAAAATGTATTCGATTTTAATGAGCGCGTGGTTAAGAATATCATGGTGCCAAGAACCAAAATTTCCGGTATCGAACTAACTTCTCCAAAAGAAGAAGTAATTGATACCATTATTAAGGAAGGCTATTCGCGTTTGCCTGTTTATGATGATATTATGGATAAAATTGTAGGGATTATCCATGCAAAAGACATTCTACCATTGGTTGCAGCGGGTAACCAGCACTGGACATTAAATGATATCATCAGAAAACCTTATTTCGTTACAGAAACTAAAAAGATTAACGATCTGATGAGCGAGCTGCAAAGTAATCGGATACAGATTGCTATTGTATTAGATGAGTTTGGTGGTACAGCGGGTATGGTTACCTTAGAAGATATTGTAGAAGAGCTTGTGGGAGAAATACAGGATGAATATGATGAAGAAAAACCACTGGTAGAAAAGGTTTCTGATAATGAGTTTATTGTAAATGCTTTCGCTACTGTATATGATGTGAATGAACATTTACCTCATGATTTGCCAGAGGATGAAGATTTTGATACGGTTGGTGGATTGGTTTCTCACGTTTTCGAGCGTATTCCCGAGGTAGGTGAAAGCAACGAATCATACGGTTATCTGTTTACCATTCTTAAAAAGACAGAACAGAACATAGAAACCATTAAATTAGAATTGGTAATCAATAAAGCAGATATGGTTGATAATCATTAATTTCAACTATGCATATTTTTTATACACCAGATATAACCCACAATACTTACAGATTAAACGAAGAAGAGAGTAAACATTGCGTTAGGGTGCTTCGGCTTACTACTGGCTCAATTGTTAACTTAGTAGATGGTAAAGGTGGCTTTTACACTGCTGAAATTGCCTCAGATAATCCAAAAAAGGTTTCTTTATCCATTTTAAAAGTAGAAACTGAGTTTCATAAAAGAAATCATTACTTACATATTGCTGTTGCACCAACTAAAAATATAGACCGTATCGAATGGTTTTTAGAAAAAGCCACAGAATTGGGCATTGATGAGGTTACGCCAATTATTACCGATCGGTCGGAGCGTAGGGTAGTTAAAGAAGACCGCCTCAATAAAGTAATCACTTCTGCCGTAAAACAATCCATTAAAGCTTATCATCCCAAATTAAACGATGCCATTACTTTTGATGCTTTTTTAAAAGAACCATTTGACGGCAATAAATTAATTGCACACTGTATCGATAACGGAGAAAAACAATATATTTCCAAACTTGTAGCTCCACATCAAAAATATTTAATTCTTATTGGTCCCGAAGGAGATTTCACACCTGATGAAGTTAATTTAGCTTTGAACAAAGGCTTTAAAGCATTAACTTTAGGTGATAACAGATTACGCACAGAAACGGCTGCTTTATCTGTTTGTTTTGAAATCAATTACCTTAACCGTTAGTAAGTTTGAAGTTTTCAATTCCCAGTTTTCAGTTTTCAAAAAGGGCGAGGCTTTTAGTTTTCTCCTTTGGTTTTTCGGCTTTCAGCTTTATGCTGTTCGCTTTCATTCCACCTACATACCGTATGGCTAAATTAAAGTATAGCGGTGGTGGCGATTGGTACGCGGACAGAACAGCCTTACCCAATTTAATTGCGTATTGTAATACAAATTTGAAGACTAATTTTTATGCTGAGGAAAGCATCGTAGAAGTAGGCTCAAAAGAGATTTTCAATTATCCTTTTATTTATATGACTGGCCACGGAAACGTCGTTTTTAGTGATCAGGAAATCAAAAATTTAAGACAATACCTCACTGGTGGAGGATTTCTTCATATAGATGATAACTATGGCTTAGACAAATTTATCAGACCGCAGATGAAAAAGGTATTTCCGGAACTTAATTTTGTCGAATTGCCTGCCAATCACGCCATTTATAATCAGAAGTTTAAGTTTCCGGGAGGCTTGCCAAAAATCCATGAGCATGATAATAAACGTCCGCAAGGATTTGCTTTGATTTACAAGGGAAGAGTAGTTTGTTATTACACCTATGAGTGCGATTTGGGCAACGGTTGGGAAGATTTTGGTACTTATCCTGAGGATACTCAGGAAACGCGGACAAAAGCACTTAAAATGGGTGCTAATTTAGTTCAGTATGCTTTAACTCAATAAGCTATGTATAAGGTAAAAGTAAACGATCAGTTTTTATTTGAGGTTGAGAATAAGGATTCGGTTTTTTTTGTAAATGGAGAACAGATCCAATTCGATCTGAGTTCAATAGCGAATAATAGTACGCATGTTTTATACCAGAATAAATCTTTTAATACAGAGCTGGTTGAGCTGAACAAAGCAGATAAAACCTGTAAAATAAAGGTTAATGGTAATATTTATCAGATCAGCATTGAAGATCAGTTTGATGTTTTATTAAAACAACTTGGTCTGGATAATTTAGCGGCTAATAAAGTTTCAGAAATTAAAGCACCTATGCCTGGTTTAGTACTTAAAGTTTTGGTTGAAGAAAACGCTGAAGTAAAGAAAGGCGATAACCTTTTGGTGCTGGAAGCCATGAAAATGGAAAACATCCTAAAATCATCAACCGATGGTACGGTAAAGAAGGTTTTGATTAAACAGGGTGATAAGGTAGAAAAGAACCAGATTTTGGTTCAGTTTAAGTAAACAATCTTTTACCTCGGAATATCGTCATTGCGAGAAGGCTTTTTCAGCCGACGAAGCAATCTTACACCTATGGGTTATAGCAATCGTTTTAAGATTGCTTCGTGCCTTACAATTGCGAGAAGGCTAAGTAATAGTATTGGTGTGCAACGCAGTCGGGAACCGCAATTGCTCAGCGAAGCATCTGTCTAGATAGACCTCTCTATTCCTCTACGCTCCATCAGATAGCTATCGTATCGGGATGACGATTTTTCTTTGAATCCGTCAAACTTAAATTATCTAACCAAAGTATAATGCATAAAAAAGTCCCGATTTTATCCGGGACCTTTCTTTTTTATTTACCTCTACTTACCCTGTAAGGTTTTTGAGGAGGGTTTTTAAAACTTCTTTTGCCAGCAGTACTAATTTCTGGAGCACCAAGCATAGTCATCGCACAACGGAAGCCCACTTCAGCAGATGATTCATCCTGTTGCATAAAGCGACGGGTTGCCGGGTTTAACCAGTAAGCCATATCATTCCACGAACCACCTTTATAAACTCTTGATTTATCGTTTACAAGCGTTACACCTTCTTCATTAAGTAAAGTGTTTTGTCTATCACGATAACCTCTTTGATCGGCTTGATAACTGGTTGAGGCTACCGGAGATTGTGGATCAGTTGATTTTGAAATCGAATCAGAACGTTTTGCCTGTGCCTGTTTTTCGGCCCAGGTTTGTTTTCTTCCAGCGTAAGCATTTTCCTTAATCGGATTTCCATATTTGTCTAACGCAATTTTACCGCTTTGAGAATCTTCTAACTTTTTATTGGTGAAATAATTACCACGGTAAGGGTTAAAGGCATCCGCATCAGTAAATGTGGCTGTTCTGTAAACATCATTTACCCATTCATTCACATTTCCTGCCATATTATATAAGCCGAAATCGTTTGGTGTGTATTGAATAACCGGAACAGTTAAATCTCCTTTATCGTTTAGGGAACCGCCAACACCCATATAATCACCAGGAGCTCTTTTAAAGTTAGCCTGAATCATACCTCTGGTTTTCTTTTTAGCAGAACTAACACCTAAACCATTCCAAGGATAGATTTTATTCTGATTGATATTCTCGTATTCCGTATTGCCAATTAAACCTAAAGCAGCATATTCCCATTCTGCTTCTGTTGGTAAGCGGTAAGGTTGCATAATTACACCATCTTCAAGCGTTGCAGTTCTTCTCGGTTGGCTATTTCTTCCACCTGTTGCAGCTGTCGCTGATCCGGCAGTTGCTGTAGCAGCACCTGATTTAGTATTATAGTCGATCGGTGCATTTTTGCCTTTGTCAGCATACTGGCCATTTAAATAGGCATCAGTATTAAAAGGTTTGTCTGGTTTTGGAGCCGCTGCAGCTGTAGTAGCGGCATTCCCTTTTCCGTTACCAGCTAAAGTTTTATAATCAGTTAAGATTCCCTTTTCGCGCAGAATAAATTCGTTGGCTCTTGAAGTTCTCCACTCACAATAACGTGATGCCTGCTCCCATGAGACACCTACAACAGGGTAGTCACGGTAAGCCGGGTGCCTTAGGTAATTATCTACGTAAGGTTCGTTATAAGATAATGCACGGCGCCATACTAAAGTATCAGGAAGCTCATTGTAATAAAACTCACGATCTTCAGGATAGTTGTATCTGATCCAGTGTAAGTATTCTAACCAATCGGTATTTGATACTTCAGTTTCATCCATGTAGAAGGATGGAACAGTAACCTGTCTTTTATAATTGTAAATATTTGGCTCAACACCTGGCACATCGATGGCGCTACCACCAACAACTAAAACCCCGCCTTCAATTGGAATCAAACCAGGCCCTGGCGCTCTTTTATATTGGGTAGCCACAGCAAAAGCACCAGATTGGTTGTTTTTACTTTTCCTATTGGCATAAGGAATACCTGTTTTGCTGGAACTCTCGCTTTTTGAGCTACAACCCGAAAGCAAGGCGGCTAATGATAAACAAGTAAAAGAATATAGTAATAGTTTTTTCATATATATCGGAGAATATCATCCCTACAGGGATTCAATCGATAAAATTAAACAATTATAAATGAATATATAAATAATATGAGAATAAAATATTGATTATATACTAAGCCATAATGTATCTTTTTTTATGATATGGTGTCTGTTTTATTTTCAACGAAGTTTTTGCTAAATAATTATAAATAAGCAAGATAAAATTTTTAAATTAAAATTATTGTATTGTTTTAGTGGTCAATTAAAACTTGCTTAGATGTGAGATTTTACAACATGATAATTGATTAAACTGGTTATGATAATTAGAAAGTAAGATATAATACAATAACATTTTGATAATGTTATTCATGTTTACTTATGCTTAGCCGCGGTTAAAATGGCTTAAATTATTTACTAAATCGCTATTAATTTTGTGCTTATAGCTTTCCACTAACACCCGTGTGTAAAAAATCGTAGGTTTAATTAGTAAATAATCATAGAATTCGTATTTTGGTGAAATATAAGTTTTGGTTTTACGTTACTGATGTATTCTCCAGTTATTGCTAAATACCAAGATCTAAAATTACGTACCTTTAAAGGATGAATTTCAAGTACATCAGTAAACTTGCTTTTTCTGCACTCTCTATGGCCATGGTGTTTGGTAAAACAAATGCGCAGGTCACTATAGGCAATACCCAAACAAATGGTAGCGAGGCAAACAACATTGTAACAGCAGTTCCATTTCTGCTCATTACGCCCGATGCCCGTGCTGGTGCAATGGGTGATGCTGGCGTAGCCGTAGCTGGTGATGTAAATTCAGCCAGTATTAATGCTTCTAAACTTGCTTTTCTTGATAAACCTTATGGTTTTTCAGTGTCATATAGTCCATGGTTAAAAAGTTTGGTGCCTGATATTAATCTCGCTTATTTAAGTGGCTTTTATAAATTGGATGACCGCAACACCATTGGCGCATCCTTAAGATATTTTTCTCTGGGCTCCATTCAGCTTACAGATATTAACCAGCAGGATCTTGGGATCTCCAATCCAAATGAATTGGCTTTTGATGTTTCTTTTGCCCGTAATTTTGGTAAAGAGTTTTCACTGGGAACTTCATTAAGATATATTTATTCAAATTTGGCTTCAGGTCAGTTTTCTTCTACGGGGCAGGTACATAGTGGAAATGCAGTAGCAGTTGATGTTTCTGGTTTGTATAAAACAGCCACAACATTGTTTGGTAAACAGGCTATTCTTTCTGCTGGTGCTAATATTTCCAACATCGGAACAAAAATGAGCTATTCCGATGGGGGAGAGAATTTCTTTTTACCTACCAATTTTAAAATCGGAGGTGCATCTACATTTACTGTAGACGATTTGAGTACTTTAACCTTTGCGCTTGATTTTAACAAATTGCTGGTACCAACCCAGCCTATATACGATTCGAATAATAACATTGTAAGCGGAAAAGATCCGAACCGTTCAGTACCCGCCGGAATTTTTGGTTCATTTAGTGATGCACCTGGTGGTTTTAGCGAGGAATTAAAGGAAGTCGGAATCTCAACAGGTCTTGAATACTGGTACAATCAACAGTTTGCGGTTCGCGCAGGCTACAACTATCAGAGCCCAATGAAAGGTGATAGCCGCTATTTTACCTTAGGACTTGGTTTAAAATACAATGTTTTTAACATTGATTTCTCTTATTTAATTGCAAATGCACAGACTAGCCCACTTGCAAATACCCTTCGTTTTGGTCTATTGTTTAACTTTGGCGAAAATAAAAGCAAAAGATAAAAAAGATTAAAGCAAATAAACATGAAAATTAGAGTAGGTTTCGGATTTGATGTGCATCAATTAAAAGATCAGCATCCTTTTGTTGTTGGTGGTGTTACGTTAGATCATCACAAGGGTGCTTTTGGACATTCGGATGCTGATGTTTTACTTCATGCCATTTGCGACGCACTTTTAGGGGCGGCCAATTTACGTGATATCGGTTTTCATTTTAAAAATACAGATGACAGGTGGAAAGGTATCAGTAGCTTAATCCTGCTGAAGGAAACGGTTAAATTACTGGCTGAAAAGGGATGGCGTATTGGCAATATTGATGCCATGCTTTGTTTAGAAGCACCAAAAATTAATCCACATATTCCTGCCATGCAACAAAACATTGCTGATGCCATTGGAATTTCTACCGAAGATATCTCAATAAAAGCAACTACCAACGAGCAAATGGGCTTTATCGGTAGAGAAGAGGGCGTTGTTTCTTATGCGGTTTGCCTAATCGAAAAGTAAAAACTTTTGTTTTTAAGATAGTGCAGGGGTTTGGTTAAATATCTTTCCATTAATAATGATGTTATTATATGAATGAGGTGGATAGCCAAAGAAGTCAGGTTTTTTATAACACATTCGCTATTAAACTTGACTTCTTTTAAAAAGATCGGAGGTGTATCAGGCTATCTAAAAAATAATTGCCGCCAGCCATCCCATGTTCCGGTAATAAGTGTAGTTAAGAAACATCTAAAGGGAAATGGATTCTGGTTAAATATCTTTCCTTTAATAATAATGTTATTATTATGGATGAGCTGATAGCCAAAGAAGTCAGGTTTTTTATAACATATTGGCTATTAAACTTGACTTCTTCTAATGGATCGGAGCATATTAGGCTGCCTGTTCCTTAACATTTCCTGTTCTTTTTATTGTACCCCAGGTTTCCAGTTCGCCCTTTATTGCTTTCCTGAACGAACGGAAGAGCACAACATACATTAATTGTCTCCAGAAAAAACGCTGAGGGAAAATGTAAAGTAAATTGGTGTACTTTTCTTTCTCCATCCGGAAAGCAATTGCAGCAAAGATCATATCTACAAAAATGAAGATAATGTAATAGAAGAGTACCTGGCCAAAACCATTATGGAGGCTTAAAATTCCTGAAAATCCGGTTAACGTTAAATTATTAATGGCGCTTAGTGAAAAGATACCACTGATTAAAGAAATAAGCATAAAAAGATCGGCAAGCGGCGAAAATAACGGCAAAATAATCTGATAGATCAGGATATTTGGCATTCCTACCATTCCAAAATAGCCATACTTCTTGTTAAGCAATGTTTTTCTGTTTTTCCAAAAACTTTGCATTACCCCAAAACTCCAGCGGAAACGTTGTTTTAGCAGCATATTTACTGTCTCTGGTGCTTCGGTATAAGCAATTGCACTGTCACAGTTTTTAACTTTGTAACCTGCCCTTAAAATGCGCATGGTTAAATCACAATCTTCAGCAAGGGTATCGATCGTAAAACCACCAATTTCAAGAATGACATTTTTTCTAAAGGCACCTATTGCCCCCGGTACAACAGTAATCGTATTTAATAAATCGAAGGCCCTTCTATCCATATTTTGAGCGGTGATATATTCGATTGATTGCCATTTAGTAATGATGTTATTGGCATTTCCAACTTTCACAGTTCCGGCTACGGCTGCTATTTTATCGTTATAGAAATAGCGCATCAGTTCAGTAACCGCATCGTGTTTTAATTGCGTATCGGCATCTATACAGACTACAAAATCAGCAGTAGCTTTTGATATACCATAATTTAATGCAGATGCCTTGCCTCCATTTTCTTTACGGAAAACCTTTACCATAGGGTGATTACCAAAGTGTTCACTAACGATATCAAAGGTTTTATCTTTTGACCCGTCATCTACAAAAATCAATTCAAAATCAGGGTAAGTGGTTTTTAAAAGACTGTTAATGGTTTGCACAGCAGTAACTTCTTCGTTGTAAGCCGGAATGATAATGCTTACCTTTTCTGAAGGGTGCTGGATTAATTTACTCACCGTGCGTTTTGCTCTTTTTCGCTGTCTGATCGCTAAGTACGCGATAAATATAGTCCTTAAGATCGCAAGTACAATCGCCACAGAAAATACAATGTTTAAGATCATGTTTCCGTAGTAAAAGAAATTGATGAAAAAGTAGTCACCAGAGCCAGAAAAGCCACTGTTTGCCGTAGATTTTACTGCAGGCATGAGTTCTGATCTTTTTTTACCCATTAAATCGCCAACAGTTGTAAAAGTATAACCTTTTGCTTTAAAAAATTTTATAATCCGGGGTAAAGCCGCAACAGTCGCTTCACGGTTTCCGCCGGCATCATGCAATAAAAGAATATTGCCATTATCCTGTTGCTTCACTACTTCATTAAATATCTGATCGGCAGTTTTACCCGGCTGCCAATCTTCAGGATCGATATATTCTCCTATATTGATGTAATTCTCTTTGCGACTTTGTGCAACTGGTAAAATTTCAGAAATGTTTTGTGGCTCGGCATCGGCATTAAACGGAGCGCGGAAAAGGATCGTGCTGTGTCCGGTAACGGCCTCAATTAACCTACGGGTTGCATTCAGTTCAAATTTTACGCGGGTTGGACCAATAGCAGACATATCTGGATGAAAAAAGGTATGGTTTCCAATTTCGTAACCATCATTATATTCCTGCCTTAACAATTCCATGTTCTTTTCAGCCATAATGCCAACCACAAAGAAACAGCCGGGTACTTTTTCCTGTTTCAAAATATTCAACACCTGTGGGGTATAAACAGGATCGGGGCCATCATCAAAAGTTAAAGCGATTTTTTTGTCGGCCTCTCCGAACCTTTTAATTACGTATTGTTCCGGAAGTCTGATATACTTTTGATCGGCAATGGAGAAATTTTCTTTATTTAAAGTAAATCTTACGCTGCCCGGTGTAGGAGTAGAAATGAGATCCAGTATTTCGCCATCACCTAAATAGGAGATTCCGCCCATATTTAATGAAGCAATTTTGCGTAAATCGAAGGGCTTTTTCTTTAGTGTGTCCAGGCTAAGGTCATTTGAAATAAATGACCATAAACGTTTATCTTCTGAACCTAAACGCCATAAGGCTATACCCGCAATATCCCAATCATCAGCTTTTCGGATTAAATTAAAATAGGTTGCTGCATCGGTAAAGTAAACTTCATGTTTAATCCCACTGCCATCGTTGTACGTGTAGTTTAAATTGGCAGAAGCCGGATCGTAGTTTATTTTACTTTTATAATTAACAGCCGTTGTCATGGCCTGCTCGTAAGTAACCGGTTGCCCAATTCTATTTTTTGGCCAATCATAACCGTAGCAAGCTAAGGCAAGGATTACTTTACCGGCATCAACTTTACTGCAAATATCGTCAAGTTTTTCTTCTACCCATTCCTGATGGGAAATATCGCCTGCATTACTTTGTTCCGTATGCTGATCATAAGCCATTACTACAAGGTAATCGTTGTAATTTTGGAGGATTTCTGGCTTATAATCGTCGTTTTCGGGTGAAATATCCTGAGAAACAATCAGTTTTTTGGCATGAAACTGAGTATATAGATTCTTCATAAAAGCGTTAAAACCATCGTTATTTTGGAGGTTTAGTTCTTCAAAATCTATGTTGATTCCACTATAGCCATATTTTTTGGTAATTGCTATTAGATCGTTGATCAATTTTTGCTGAGCAGGTTGATCATTTAATAATCTTCTTACTGCTGCACCATCCCAATGGTCTTTATTATAATTTGAAACCACTGCAATAGCCGATTTTTTGCCGGCATGTATTACTTTTAATGCCGCTGTATCTGCCTTATCTACAATAGAATCACCATTTAAAAAGAACGATTCTGTAGCCACCATATCCAAATGGCTGATGTTGCGTTTTAGATCGGATATTGATGATTCTTTACTTGCCGCCCAACTTACGTAAAAGGCCATGTTGATACGCTTGTAATTGCCACGATGAGTTAAAATGCGGTGTTCACGATCTTTTTTGATCTTTTGCAGCTTAGATTTTTCTATGGTGAAATCTTTATACCGCTGCGATTTTTTTAATTTCTCTAATTGTTTTTGTGTTAATGGCGTATTTGTATTGATAAAAGGCAAATTGGGTGCCTGTACTGAAGACAGTGTGTACGCTACGCAGATGATTGCGATAATGAAGACTAAAAAAAAAGTACGGCTTACCCATGTAAATGCATGCCAGCGCCTTTTAGTCTCAGTTTGAAATATTTGTTTTCCGGACATTTTTCTTTTCTGATTTATTAATCAAATGTCACTAACGAGTATGAAGATTGGATGAATGATTTAAAATTAAGCGCTGTGAAATTAGATCGTTAGTTCTTCTCTAAGATACTATTTTATTGGTCTGTTTATCAGTTTAAAAATGAACTTTCGGATAGGAGGTACTATGGCTGAAGCGAACAAGCGCAGTAAAGGAATAAACGATGTTTCTTACACGGTACTTGCGCTCCTAAAACCATTTTCAAATAGAATAATTTAATTAGCGACATAACTTCCCGCGCCAATTGGATAAAAGGTTTTTTGGAAATGTACAGTTCTGTGCTTGTGGAGGACTGTGGCCCCGCTATCCCTACTGCCGATAGAAAAAATCGGCATTCGTACTATCGGGTTTAGATGATTCCTGTCCTTGCTACTATGAGGGGTTTTCCTTCCAAAGGCCCAACCAGTTTAGCCCTTGGCGGAGCGGTACCCTGCAGGCCCGGAGGTACGACGGCCGAAGCGTACAAGCATAGCAAAGGAATAAACGATGTTTCTTGCACAGTCCTTGCGCTCTTAAAAGCCATTTTCAAAGAGAATAATTTAATTAGCGACATAACTTCCCGCACCAATTGGATAAAAGGTTTTTTGGAAATGTACAGTTCTGTGCTTGTGGAGGACTGCGGCCCCGCTATCCCTACTGCCGATAGAAAAAATCGGCATTCGTACTATCGGGTTTAGATGATTCCTGTTCTTGCTACTATGAGGGGTTTTCCTTCCAAAGGCCCAACCAGTTTAGCCCTTGGCGGAGCGGTACCCTGCAGGCGCGGAGGTACGAGGGCCGAAGCGTACAAGCATAGCAAAGGAACAAACGATGTTTCTTGCGTAGTCCTTGCGCTCCCTAAAACCATTTTCAAAGAAAATAATTTAATTAGCGACATAACTTCCCGCACCAATCGGATAAGAGACTTTTGGGAATGAACATTTCTGTGCTTTTGGAGGACTGCAGCTTATCATAACGCAATAATTGGACTTTGTTGTAATATAAAGTCACAAAAAAAGCCGACAATTACAAAAATGCCGGCTAATTTTATCTATTCAGTATGATGGATGCTGAAACAAGTTCAGGATGAAGATTTTCCGTTTACTCTTCTAAATACCCAAACCTGCCTTGGTTATAATCTTCAATGGCCTGATGGATTTCGGCTTCAGTATTCATTAAAAAGGGACCGTACTGAGCAACGGGTTCGTCGATCGGTTCTCCGCTCAAAACTAAAATTACACTGTTTTCTAAAGCTTCGATGTTAATTTCTGTGCCTTGGTTGCTGAAGTGAACAAAATCATCTGCTCTTGCAGTTTCCGACGCGTTTATTTTAATCGAGCCTTCAATCACCATAAATCCCGTATTAAAATTCTCAGGGAAGTTAAACGTAACTTCGCCACCTTTCTTTAGCCGGGCATTATACACTTCTATAGGACTAAAAGTGTTTGCATTGCCTTTTATGCCCTTATAATTACCTGCGATAATTTCAATTTTTCCTCCATCTGCTGGTAAATCAAAATGGGCCATATCTGCCTGCTTAATTGCCTGATATCTTGGTTTACCCATTTTGTCCTTTGCAGGAAGATTAACCCAAAGTTGAACCATTTGAAATGGGCCACCATTCAGGCTGTATTGTTCTTCGTGATATTCTTTGTGTAATATGCCGCTCGCGGCAGTCATCCATTGTACATCGCCGGGATAAATCACGCCACTGTTTCCAGAGCTATCGTGATGGGCAACCGCGCCGTGATAGGCAATCGTTACCGTTTCGAAGCCCCGATGGGGGTGAACACCAACGCCTCGTGGTTCTTTCCTTGCTGAAAATTCGATCTTTGATCCATAATCCATCAGGAAAAAAGGACTCATATTGATTTGATATCCGCTTGGGAAAAAATTGTGTACCCTAAACCCATCGCCAACCATATGTGGCGCCGGAGCTTTTAGTACTTTTTCTATTTTTTTTGTTTCCATTACCTTTTATAGTTAGATAAGGCATGGGGCTAAGCGCATAGTGCCGCTATACGCTTAGCTCTACGCGCTACGCTTGTTTCACAAACTGTAATTCGCCTAAAATGCGAACTTCTTCACTTACCATTACGCCACCAGTTTCTAATGCAGCATTCCAGGTTAAACCGAATTCAGAACGGTTAATTTTTCCACTTAAGGTAAAACCTGCTTTGGTATTTCCCCATGGATCGGTAGCAATCCCACCAAATTCTGCGGTTAATTTTACAGGTTTGGTTTCGCCTTTAATGGTTAAATCACCTTTAACGATATAATCGCCGCCATCTTTTTCTATCGAACTGGATTTAAATTCGATGTGTGCAAATTTTTCTGCATCGAAAAAATCACCACTTTTTAAATGGTTATCGCGGTCAGTATTTCCGGTGTCAAGAGAACCGATATCACCTTTGAAGGAAATCTCTGCATTTTCAAATTCATCACCTTCAGACAATAATTCTGCTGAAAAAGATTTTAAACTACCTGTTACAGTAGTAATCATTAAGTGTTTTACTTTAAATTGTAATTCGCTGTGGGTTGGATCTAATGTCCATTTTGTAGTTGCCATATCTTTTGTTTTTTGAGCTGTTTAATATTAACAACACAAAAGTACAGCGCAGGTTTTTATTAGATATTGATGTATGGTAAGAAAGGGAAATAATTGAATGAGAGAAGGATAAAATGATTGACTGAGAGAATGATTGAATGAGAGAATGATAGAATGTGAGAAAGGTTAGATTTGACAATGCCATTCACTCATTCAAAATTCAGTCATTCACTAACTCAGTCTAAGGTCTGAAATGTTTATTCGCAAGTTCCTTTCTTACACGGCTAAGCGATTCGGGTGTAATGCCCAGATAAGATGCGATCATCCATTGTGGTACACGGAGCGTAAGATTAGGGTAAAGTTTAATAAAATCAAGGTATCTTTCTTCCGCTGTTGCGCTTAATAACATGTTAATTCTTTTCTGCATAAAGCGAATCGAATTATTTAACAGTTTGATTTGCATGGGCTGTAAGCAAGGTACCTTTCTGGCTGCTTCTTCCATGAAATTGTTCGGCATTAATACCGCTTCGGTTGTTTCAATAGCATCGATAAAAAATATTGATGGCTCATTATTCATGTTGTTACGATCAGAAACCAGCCAGTTTTCTGGTGCAAACTGAAGAATATGTTCTTTACCTTTTGCATCAATCGAATAGGCCCGCAACAAACCTTTACCTACAAAATATCCGTGTTTGAAATTATCGCCGGTATATTGAACTATTTCGTTTTTCTCGAATTTTTTAATCTTTAAAACAGACGATATGCTTTCGAACTGTTCATCAGTGATCTCTATTTTTTCCTGTAAGTATTTTTGGAACTGATGAATCATAAAGATTGGGTCTTATTTTTTTACGGGCTTAATATCGGAAAAATCTACACCACATTTGCAATTACCACCACATCCATCTTTTTTTACCTGTAAAGATTTAAACACCAAACGGCCAACATATACCAATGCTACCGCAAAAAGTAAAAAGACTAAAATCGTTTGAATATCCATAATACAAATATAAGGGCTTTTAGTATTTTGGTGTTCAGATGAATGTAAATATATTGGAGTGCTATCTATTTAACCGCAAAGTTCACAAAGCATTTCGCAAAGAAACGCTAAGTTTTACCACAGAGATAACTGAGTTTTACACGGAGTTAACAGAGTAGATTTTGAGTTGTTTTGCCACGGATTGACGGAATAAGCAGAGCGATTGTATCGTTGCGTTTTTTATTTAATACATTTTTACCACAGCATTTTTCCGTGCCATCTGTGTTTCCGTGGCTGAATGATTATTGAGTTAATAATTGTTTATGTTCGTGGAGACACGAACCTTGGCTTAAGAAAGATCATTCTCTGTGATCCTCTGTGCCTTTTCTCTGTGCGCTCGGTGGTTGCCTTCGACTTCGCTCAGTCTGACAAAAGTATGTCTGCTTTACGGTCTTCCCTTGGCTCTCTTTGTGGTCAAAGCGGAGAACTATTCCATAAAGCCTATTGTGCCACCAACCCAGTCAAAGTCGGCATTGTAACGTACGCCGATCATTTTTCCTTTACTTAACCTTGCCAAATTAATACAGAGATGAGGTTCACCACCATCGGGCCATAAGTACATCATCCTGATCTCGACCTTTACCCCACCATCAGGTGCTTGTACGGCTGGCTCGTAATTTACTTTTCTTTGTAAAATCCAGTTTTCAGGATCTTTGATATTGGTAATGTCCGCTTCGCTTACATCAATAATAACGCCCATGCCGGCGAAAGAAAATAATGGCTTTAGTACATAGTTTTCTAAATCGCAGGGAATCGTTTTTACCTCATTTAAAAAACGTGTTTCGGGTACAAATTCGCTTTTTAAAAACGGCATGGTGTATTTGCTGATCCGGTAAAACCAATTGGGATGTGTTACCCATTCGATATCCAGTTCGTCGCGTGGATCGAAACTGCTGTTAAAAATTTTGGTGTTATTAGCAACTTCGTCAAATATCAGGCGGTTATAAATTCTTTTTAACTGAATCTGCTGGCCATCTTCTTCGTAAAACAGTTGTTTTCCTACTTTTTTAATGTCTTCCAGTGCCAAAATCTTAATGCCCAATAATTTTTGGGTGACAAAAAAATCGATGGCTGTTTTTTGGTTAGGTGCATCCACATCCATCAAGGCCACTTCTTCTGGCCAGTGAGAGCCAATAATCACTTCTTTAAGCAGTTTGACGTAATCTTGTTCGTTAAAATCGTTTAAAAAATAATTTAGGGAAGGATCTATGTCGAAATTGCTCTTAAAAGTTTTAGCCAAATGATGCTGAAAGCCATATAGTGAGGGGAAACCCTGCATTTCGATCAACATAGGGGTGAGTTCTCCATTTTTATCCTTACAAATGCCGAAATCGAAGGTTAAAAAGTGCGGCTGTTTATTTTCATTAGGTACGTTCCAGTCTGAAGGGATTGCCTTTTGAGTTAGTGCTTTAAAATTGGGTTGTTTAATCAGGTTTATAATTTCTTCTCCTGCTGCAATTAATTTTTCTTTCAACGCTTTTGGAACAAAAACAGGTGTTTCTGCAACCCTGAAGGGAATTGAAGGATAGCCAATTTGCAATTCGGTAAGGAAGTTTTCATACTTCTCTTCGGTAAACTGCAGGTTATATTTTTGGCGTTGTGAGCGTATCATGTAAAATGTGTTATTTAGATTTTGCTAAGTAATGCGTCTTTATGTAGTTCCATCAGTTTTAAATCCAAATATGACATAAAACTGCATTGAATTATTTTTACGATTTCATTTCTATTGATGGTGTTAGGATTTCTTCTCACTTGCATATAATGGTCTCTAGTAATTTTCATAGTGAGTTCGCCAATTGAGATATATTCAATCTCCTGGCGGAGCTTCATTGCTACCCAGTTAAAAATCAAACAAGTCAAAATCCCTGTCAAAGCAAATTTCCAGTTAAAGAAAAAAGCTGCCAATGAGATTATAAAACCACCAATAATTAAAAGTATTAGCCAAGTTTTCATGGTTAAAAAATTAACTGGTATACCTAGTTCTTTTTGAAATGCCTTTATTTTCTTCCTACGATCAATCCTAGGAAAAACTTCATCAAGGCGAATCTTAGGGGTAATACTTTCTCTATCAATTTTTTGTGAAACAGCTATGGCACTTCGGATCTTATAAAAGGCTTGTTGAGAGGTACAACTTTCTTCATTCTCATAAGGAATGTTGTCTTGGAAGACTTGGCAGATATCTCCAAATGTTTTTGTTTCTGAAAAAGAATCAGATGTAATATTCAGCTCGAAAGCTTTTGCTATGTAGCCTAATGTATCTTCTACATCCTGTAATTCGATATCTTGTAGCTTATAGTCTTCTAGCGCTTTCATGAGTGTTAGTTCTATGCTTCTTGTAAATTCCCTATCGCTTTTTTTAAAAAATTAGGTAAAATAACGCTTTGCGTAAGCACAATCCTTGCCGGATCATCTAAACTGTTCAGCATATCGAGGTATTTTTGTTCGCCATGCATGTCAACAATTGCTTTTTTCTTTTCTTCCTGAAGTAAGTACATCTTCATACCCACCGGATCGGCTTCTGGATGGAACTGTGTGCCAATGATTTCATCTGAAAAGCGGATCGACATCATACAGCGTTCCAGGTCAACATGTTTACGCTCCTTTTCGATGGCCAATAGTTTTGCACCTTTTTTCTCAAAAGCAGCAAAATCTGGTTCTATTACTTGCCAATCTCTGCTGTCGACAGAAAAGAAAGGGTTGGTGATGCCGTTAAAAATTTCGTCTTTTTCTCCATCTTCAGTCAAGGTAATCGGGAAAATCCCAAAAGCATTAGATCGTCTTTCGGTTACATTGCCCAACTCATATTTTCTACAAGCCAATTGAAAGGAATGGCAGATTAAAAAAGCATATTTTTTTCTTTCGCCGCTTTTTTGGTTAAAAACTTCAATCTGATCAAGCAGATTAAAGAAAGCATTTTCCCATTGTTCGCCTTTACTTTCAATTGGGCTCCCTGGTCCGCCGCTAGAAATATAAGCATCGTAACCAATATCCGGGATTTCTCCTTTTTGCCTTAAATCAAAAATATCAAAGCTTAAATCAATATTGTTTTCATTTTTAAAACGGGATAAAATTTCCTGAATTCCCCGCATACCCTGATTAGGTGCGCCGTTATTCATGTCAATAACGGCTACCTTTAATGCTCTTTTATCCATTATAAAATTACTTTGCACCAATAAGTGTTTGAGTAGTAATATAATCTACCACTGCCTCAAAGCTACCAGTTTGCTGGTAAACAGCCAACTGTCTGTCTGCTCCGGTACCATGTTCCAGGATTTTATGCACATAACTAATATCTTCGCGGCAGCCCAAATCATCCACCACATCATCTACAAAATCCAATAGTTCTAAAACAAGGTTCCGGCAGTTAACTTCCATTTCTTTACCAAAATCGATCAAATTGCCATCAATCCCATAACGTGCAGCCCGCCATTTGTTTTCGTTAATCAACGCTCTTGAATAACTGATGAACTCCATATTCTGCAACCGAAGTTTATACAATTTAGCACATAAAGCCTGAAATAATGCTGTAAAAGCCATGGTTTCATCAATCAGCATTGGGCAATCGCATATTCTGAATTCTACTGTATCAAAAAATGGATGTACGCGGATGTCCCACCAAATTTTCTTAGCATTGTCCATACAATTGGTTTTGATAAGCAGTTTTACATAATTATCGTAATCTTCAATGCTGTTAAAAATATCAGGGATGCCTGTACGTGGAAATTTATCGAATATTTTAGTACGGAAAGATTTATAACCTGTGTTCCGCGATTCCCAGAAAGGCGAATTGGTTGACAAGGCAAAAACATGCGGTAAAAAATACCTTACCTGATTGGCGATGTGAATAGCCAGTTCGCGCGATTGAAAGCCTACATGTACATGCAGCCCAAAAATAAGGTTAGAACGTGCAGCCTCTTGTAATTCGTTCACAATCTCGTTATAACGGGGATGTTCAGTAATTAACTGTTTTTCCCAGTGCGAGAAGGGGTGCGTACCAGCAGCTCCAATTCTTAAGCCTTGTTCTCCGGCAAGTTGAGATACGGTGTAGCGCAATTGAGAGATCTCTTTGCGCGCTTCTGTGGTGGTTTTACAAATACCCGTTCCAACTTCTACTACCGCCTGGTGCATTTCTGCTTTAACCTGGTCTTTGTGAATCTTTTGGGCAGCTTCAACAATTTTTTGATCGTGGGAAGTAAGCTCTCTGGTAACGGGATCAATTACCATGTACTCTTCTTCTATGCCCAGCGTAAACTCATTCATGTTATATTGATTAGAATTTAAATCCCAATTATTTTTTTGCTGCTGCCTTTTTAGGCTTTGCAGGCGCTTTATCTGTTGTTGCAGTTTTAGCCTTTGCAGTAGCAGTAACTTTCTTTGGTGCGGCTACTTTAGCAACAGTTGATTTCGCTATTAATGGTTTACCACCAACTGACGATTTGATGTATTCGCCCCAGGTTAAATTGTCTTGTCCGTCTTTTTGTGCTTTAGCCCTTTCTATGGCATAATTGGCTGTAGTTTCTACTACCCAGTCAAAATTCTCCTGACCAACACTTTTAATGTCTGCATCCGGAGCAGGGTTACAGAAATCGATTGCAATAGGCACTCCATCACGCACCGCGAATTCAACGGTATTAAAGTCGTAGCCCAAATATCTGCATAACTTTAGGGTGTATTCTTCTACTGTTTTAAGCAATTTCGGATCCGGTGATTTACCTTCTGTTGCATAGCGTAAATGATGCGGGTTGCGAGGATCGTACTGCATAATACGAACGTATTTGCCGCCTATACAATAACACCTAAAGTATTCTTCGAAAATAATTTCTTCCTGCAAAAGCATTACCAGTTGTTGGGTGCCGCTGTGTTTATCAAAAAAATCTTCTTTATCATGAAGTTTATAAACATCTCTCCAGCCGCCACCATCATAAGGTTTCATATAGGCTGGAAAACCAGTATACTCAAAAATGGCATCCCAATCTAAAGGCATGGTAAGGTTCGAAAACGATTCGCCAGTGGTACCAGTAGGATGCTCGCGTGATGGGATTAAAGCCGTTTTAGGTACGGGTACACCAATTTGTTCGGCCAGGGCATTGTTGAAAAACTTCTCATCGGCACTCCACCAAAATGGGTTGTTGATTACGGCAGTTCCGGTAATGGCGGCATTTTTTAACGAGGCGCGGTAAAATGGTACATCTTGTGAAATACGGTCGATAATTACGGAATAACCTAATGGCACATTCTGAAATATTTTATCGATTTTAACAGCTTCGGCGGTAATGCCTTTTTCTGCTTTTTGATTAATTCTTTCGATTACGGCTTCAGGAAAAGAGCGCTCCTGTCCGAATAAAATCCCTATTTTTTTCATTGGTAAATTTTAAATTTTAATTGTTTAAGCATTATGGTTAATTGCTTAACTGGTTAATCGATTAATTGTTTGATGATTATATCCTAAATCGACTCGGGACTTAAGATTGCCGACTTTAGACTAAACTAAAGCTGTGCAATATAATTAGGAAACATTTCTCTCCAGATAGGCCAATCATGATCAGCATTTTGTCTGATATCTAACCAGTGGTCAATGCCCTTCTTGTTTAAAATATCCGATAGGCACTCATTATCTGGTCTGCACATATCACGGTCTGTTGTACCCAATACAATTTTCATATAATGCAACTCGGGGTTACTGTTATTTAGCAGATAATCAACCGGGTTATTAAAATAAACATCATCATTGTAAAAACCTTCCAGCTGGCCCGAAATATCGAAAGCGCCACTCATGCTAAACATATGGCTAACCAGCCAGGGGTGCCGGAAAGCGAAATTTGCTGCATGATAACCTCCAAAACTGCAGCCAGCTGTAATAATTTTACTATGTCCGGTTTCGTGCCTTGCCAAAGGCGCTACCTCTTCCAGTAAATACTTGTCGTACCAAATGTGGTTTTTGACCCTGTCGGCAGGATGGATACCTTTGTTGTACCAACTCAATTTGTCAACGCCATCAGGGCAATAAATTTTGATTTTTCCTTCATTGATAAATCCCTCAACAGAATCTATCAATTTAAAATCTTTAGTTTCAAAATACCGACCCATACTTGTTGGGAACAGTAGGATAGGTATACCACCGTGACCAAAGATGAGCATGTCGATTTCGCCGTTTAAATTCGGACTATACCATTTCTTATGTTCTTCTTTAACCATAATAAAAATTGAATGATTAAGGTATAAATTAAAATCTACAAAAGGAATTGTTTAAAGAGTAAAATAATACAAATTAAACGCTATTGTAAAAATTAACCCATGATAATTAATAGTTTACAGAGATTTGTACCTTTGCAGCCTAATTCTGAGGCAATAGCCACGTGATAGGGGATTTGATTATGATGTACACCACAATTTTATCGGTAAAAGTTAATACCAGCAACTTTAAAATACCCTCTGCTTACTTAAAGCATGAGGTAGAAATAGATATTTATACACCTGAAGGTATTTTAGGAAACGAGAAAATAGAGCTTCTTTTATTAAATGACGGACAGGATGTGGCCAAAATGAATTTCCGCCGGATTTTGGAAGAAGCGCACCATGGTAAAAGAAACCATAGGTTAATTGTTGTGGCCATTAAGGCTTCGGAAGAACGACTGATGGAGTATGGTGTTGCTGGGGTTCCTGATTTTAAAGGCCGGGGTGCAAAGGCTGACTTATACACCGATTTTGTGATCAAGGAACTTTTACCTTTCGTTAAAAAGAAAATTGCGATGCCGATAACAGGCAAGGTAGGTTTTGCAGGATTTTCTTTGGGTGGCTTATCTGCGTTTGATATTGCCTGGAATAATCCTTCGGCTTTTGATGCTATTGGTGTTTTTTCGGGTGCATTCTGGTGGAGAAAAAAAGACCTGGCGGAGGGTTATACCGATGCCGACCGCATTATGCACCAGCAGCTGGAAAATACTTCTACCAAGCCGGATATGAAATTCTGGTTAATGACGGGAACAGAAGACGAAAAGGCCGACAGGAATAAAAATATGATCATCGATTCGATAGATGATACCATTGATGTTGTTAAAATCCTCCTGAATAAAGGTTACAAAAGACCAGAAAATGTTTTTTATTATGAAAAAGTTGGTGGCAAACACGATGTTCCAACCTGGGAAAGTGTAATGCCAGCCTTTTTGGACTGGGCGTTTGAGGTTTAGTGATAGAATCGATTAGTATGGTCGTCATTCCCGCGCATGCGGGAATCGTAATACAAGCGCTTTAAGATTCCCAATCGAGTTGGGAATGACGATCGTTCGCATGGCTATTTATACTTCAAAAAAATGCCGGTATCAAATATCGTCCATAAACAACTGCGTTGACCGCAGGATTTTAACGCCGCATTTGCCCAGGTATTACAGGTTTTAAAAACGCTGTAACTCCCCTCTGCTTCATAAAAAGCATCACCAATATCATAATGGATGTTTGATTTCACATTGATCAAATGGCCTGCTGCATCTTTTTTGAAACTATTTAAGATATACTCAATAAGTTGTTTGTATTGCGCATGACTAATCATAATTTTTTTGCAGCTGGCATCTTCCCGTATGTTTTTGTAATAAGTGGTGTGCATCGCCGATGTGCTTAATCCGGATATTGCCCTTAGACCATTGCTTAGTTTAAGGTCAGAAAATTCCGGCGTTTCGAGGTAGAATTTTTTATCACCCCAGCCTATAGCCAGGAATTGATAAGTGCTATCAGCTTCAAGCGTATTTTGATAATTGATTTCTTTTGTCCAGTTGATCTGTTCGGTGACCGCAGGAACCACAATATCCGTGTGTACGCCATTTGTCATAATATAAATGGCAATTTCTTTTAGGTTTGTTGGATTGGCATTTACGGTAATACGTGAACAGCAAAAAGCAGTGAGGAAGTAAATCCCAATCAATGCGATAAAAGCCATTAAAAACCTGCCTGTATATTTTAAAACCTTTTTATTCATTCCGATCTATTTGTTTACGATTAATACGCCAGCGGCATTTTTGGTAACCCAATCTGCTGAATAATTTTGTCTATCGATTTTATTGATGGCAGTATCGAAAAACATGATTTTTTGTGGCTTTAACTTATTCCTATCTTAACAACATGATAAAAGGATTATTTGAAACGCATATTTACGTAGAGAACTTAGAAAGATCGATCGAATTTTATAGTAGTGTTTTAGGTTTAACACAATGCCATTATGAAAAAGAACGCAAAATTGCCTTTTTCTGGGTAGGCAAACCCCGGGAAGCCATGTTGGGGATTTGGGAAAAACCAAAAACCGAAATTGATATCAGGCATTTTGCATTCCGTTGTGAGGTGGATGATGTGCTGAATAAATCAGTTCAATTTCTCGAATCTAAAAACCTCCAGCCATATAATTTTCTTAAAAGTGGAAATCACGAACCTATGGTTTTCGCCTGGATGCCCGCTTTAGCTATTTATTTTAACGATCCTGATGGGCATGCATTGGAGTTTATTGCTATTTTGGAAGGAGAATCGAAGCCGGAACTGGGGGTGATTTCTTATTCGGAATGGATGAGCGCTAATTAAGGCTGATTAGCACTTGGTTTGAAAACATTAATAGTATGAGTAGCCGAGTGATTTAAACCCGATGGAAACGGCAGCTCCGAATTTTTTATGAGGACTATAGTGCACAGCGAGGCCGAAGCCAACCTAAGTGCTACTACAATTGCTTTTCTAATTAAAGATGAGATAATTACAACATTATCATAGCATTAAATAGTGATTCATATAGTAGAATTCCCATTTTTAAACACTATCTTTGCGCCAAATTTATAGGCGCATTTTATGCAAAAGATTAGAAATATAGCTATTATAGCACACGTTGACCACGGTAAAACCACTTTGGTTGATAAAATTTTACACTCTTGTTCTGTTTTTCGTGATAACGAACAAAAAGGAGAATTAATACTAGATAACAACGATTTAGAGCGTGAACGTGGGATCACTATCGTATCTAAAAACGTATCGGTACAATATAAAGATGTAAAAATTAACATTATCGATACACCTGGTCACGCGGATTTCGGCGGTGAGGTAGAGCGTGTATTAAAAATGGCTGATGGTGTACTTTTACTTTGCGATGCTTTTGAAGGTGCAATGCCTCAAACACGTTTCGTAACGCAAAAAGCTTTGGCATTAGGTTTAAAACCAATCGTGGTGGTAAACAAAGTGGATAAAGAAAACTGTCGCCCGGAAGAGGTTTATGAGCAGATTTTCGAATTATTCTTTAATCTTGAGGCAACTGAAGATCAATTGGATTTCCCGGTAATTTACGGTTCATCTAAACAAGGATGGATGAGTACTGACTGGCAGAAACCAACTACAGATATTTTCGCATTGTTAGATGCGGTTGTGGCTAATATTCCACCTGCACCAATTAACGATGGAACTTTACAAATGCAAATTACTTCGTTAGATTATTCTTCTTTCGTAGGTCGTATTGCAATCGGTCGTGTTCACCGTGGTACAATTAAAGAAAACCAACCGGTTACTTTAATTAAACGTGATGGCAAAATCGTTAAAACAAGAGTTAAAGAACTTTACACTTTCGAAGGTTTAGGAAAAATCCGTACTCAGGAAGTTAGTTCCGGCGATATTTGTGCAGTTGTAGGTATTGATGGTTTTGATATTGGTGATACAATCGCTGATTTCGAGGCACCAGAGCAATTACCGGTAATTAGCATTGATGAGCCAACAATGAACATGTTGTTCACCATTAACAACTCTCCATTCTTCGGTAAAGAAGGTAAATTAGTTACTTCTCAACGGATCAAAGATCGTTTGATGAAAGAAATGGAGAAAAATTTAGCATTAAAAGTTGTTGAAACTGAAGGTGCTGATTCATGGTTGGTTTATGGCCGTGGTATTCTTCACTTATCTGTATTAATCGAAACGATGCGTCGTGAAGGTTATGAATTACAGGTTGGTCAGCCACAGGTTATCGTTAAAGAAATTGATGGTAAAAAACATGAGCCGGTTGAGACATTAATTGTTGATGTACCTGCTGAAGTTTCTGGTAAAGTAATTGAATTGGTAACTCAGCGTAAAGGTGAGTTGTTAATTATGGAGCCAAAAGGTGATTTACAACACTTAGAATTCGAAATTCCGTCTCGCGGTATTATCGGTTTACGTAATAACGTATTAACGGCTACTGCTGGTGAGGCGATTATGGCACACCGTTTCAAAGCTTACGAGCCCTGGAAAGGCACAATCCCTGGTCGTTTAAATGGTGTATTAATTTCTATGGATAAAGGTACAACTACTGCTTATTCTATTGATAAATTACAGGATAGAGGTCGTTTCTTTGTAGATCCAGGAACTGATATTTACGAAGGTCAGATTTTAGGAGAGCACATCCGCGATAACGATTTAGTAATTAATATCGTTAAAGGAAAAGCATTAACCAACATGCGTGCTTCTGGTACAGATGATAATGCTCGTATTGCACCTGCAATTAAATTTTCTTTAGAAGAATCTATGGAGTATATCCAGGCTGATGAGTATATCGAAGTTACGCCGCAAAGCATGCGTTTACGTAAAATTCTTTTAACAGAGCAGCAACGTAAAAATAACGGTAGATAGTACACTTAACTCCTAAATCCCCTAAAGGGGAATTTACAATATAGCTTACTAAAGCCTCGATGTAAATCGGGGCTTTTTTGCGTTTTACCAATTAGTATTAATAATAGCGCATAACAAATTGCTGTCTGTTTTACCACCTGAGGCATCTAAGAACATCTGAGCTGGGTGCCTATTTCTAGTGTGAACTAAGATGGCTTAGGTGGTCAGAACTAGAAAAACAAGTTTGCTTTTTGTTTAATCAAGTCTTGGGCGAATTTAGGTGTGAAAATTAATTAGGAAAGCAATTTGAATACCTTTTTTAAAGTCAGTCCTTCTTTTCGCTAAATCCCCGATGAAGAATCGGGGGATACCGCTGCAATAAGGTTTAGGGGGCGTTGGGGCTGTGCTGATAGGTTGGGTTAGTAATGCGTCTAATTCACTAAAGTTGCGATTTTAGTTGCACGTGGAGCGAAAATCAGGTAAGTCATTGCTGGCGAGTTGAATTGTTAATCAGATCTGCTATTTTCTGTCAGCGGTTTTTCATAAAACTTATGGGAATAAAAAATTAACAATTTGGTGGCAATTCATTTTGGTATAGCTATTAATTTTGTGTTTTTCCAAACAACTAATCGTCCCAATCATGATTAATAAAGGGTTATCCAAGGTGGGTATATTTTTATTAAATATGCTTTCTCTTTTGCCGCTATTTATTTTATATAGATTGGCAGATGCATTTTATGTATTGATTTTTTATGTTTTTGGCTACCGTAGAAAAGTGGTTAAAGAAAATCTGGTTAATGCTTTTCCAGAGAAAACCACCGCTGAAATTTATGCTATAGAAAAACGGTTCTATAAATTTTTGGCTTCACTTTTTATCGAAGTGATCAAAATGAAAAGCATCTCCAAAAAAGAGCTTAATAAAAGGGTAAAATTTAAAAATACCGATCTGGTAGAAGCTTATCTTAAAAATAACGAAAGCGTAATCTTTTGCTCATCGCATTATGGCAATTACGAATGGGTGTGTATGGCCATTGGTTTAAATTTCTCTGGCGGGCATTACCCCATTTATAAACCTTTAAGCAGCGAAGTTTTTGACAACTGGTTCTTGACCATGAGAAGTAAATTTGGCAATAATATGGTGTCGATGCGCCAAACTTTAAGGGCGATACAGTCGAGTAAAAATGTAGCTACTATGTTTACTTTTGGAAGTGATCAGGCACCTTCTAAAGATGAATCGAACTACTGGACGATGTTTTTAAACCAGGAATCATCTATCCAATTGGGTGTAGAAAAAATTGCTAAAAAAACCAATCGTCCTGTTTTTTACCTAAAGATAAATCATTTAAAAAGGGGCTATTACGAAGTAGACTGTGTTCCGATCTGTTTAAATCCTGCTGAAACTACTGAATTTGAAATCACTGAAATGCATACCCACTTTTTAGAAGATATGATCAAAGAAGCGCCGGCTTATTGGTTGTGGAGTCACCGAAGGTGGAAATATAAACCAGAACAGAAAGTGCAAAAGGTGGTGGCAAGAGATCAGAATGTGATGGATGCCATGGTTTAAGCTATTTTTGCGCCTCTAATTAAAATCTACATTTTTGTGGCATAGTTTTTTGAGTCGCTTTTTAATTTAGCAATTCAATTCGATCTGATATGATTAAAGAGGGGATTTCCCATTTGGGAATATTTTTTTTAGGCGTATTATCTCTGTTTCCACTATCTGTTTTATACATTCTGGCCGATGGAGCTTATCTACTGCTTTATTTTGTTTTCGGCTATCGTCGGAAAGTGGTGAGGGAAAATCTGTTAAATGCCCTTCCTGATAAAACATTACAAGAGATTATTCTTATCGAAAAGCGTTTTTACCATTATCTGGCTTCGCTGATATTTGAGATCGTAAAAATGAACAGCATCTCAAAAAAAGAAATAGAAAAGCGTTTCATTTTTAAAAATAAAGCCCGGGTTCAGGCTTATTTAGACCGTGGTGAAAGTGTCTTGATCTGTTCGGCACATTATGGTAACTGGGAATGGGGCACGCTGGGCATCGGGCTCAACTTTCATGCAGATCATTATCCTATTTACAAACCTTTAACCAATCCGGTATTCGATAACTGGTTTAAAAAAGTTAGGAGCAGGTTCGGAAATAAACTCGTTGCTATGCGGCAGACCATGCGTGCATTGCAGGCCAGTAAAGGTAAACCAAGTATCTTTAGTTTCGGGAACGATCAGGCGCCATCGAAAGACGAATCGCATTATTGGACCACTTTTATGCATCAGCCCAGTTCTGTTCAATTGGGGATTGAGAAAATTGCGAAACGTACCGGTCAACCGATATTCTATTTCAAAATAAATGTGCTTAAGCGCGGTTTTTACAGTGTGGATTGTGTTCCATTGTGTTTAAATCCAGCAGAAACCACTCAATTTGAAATTACTGAACTTCATACCCGATTTCTGGAGCAAATGATTAAAGAAGAACCCGCCTATTGGTTGTGGAGCCATAAACGATGGAAATATAAGCCTAAACCAGAAGTGTTTCTTAGCAAAAATGAAATGTTAAGAAAGGCTTAAATGTTTATACCTTGAATGTAAAATAACCTTGTCATTAATAAGAGTCTCCGTACATGCGTCTACCTCTTTGCTGTAGTAGGTTTTCATCTTGTTTTTGATAATTTCACGACCGATATTAGATTTGTAGCATTTATTGTTTCGTATAAACATTATGATTTGACTTTTTAAATTTTCCATCAGTTCTAAATGTATTCGAATGGATTTTCGGATTATCTTGGGAGAAAAATCAACGTGCCCGACACTGAAAGATATTTTTTTATCTATTTTTTTTAAAAGTTGATTGGGGATTCTCAAAACTTTTATTTGTTGGAAAGAATTGTCCTTTTGAATCTCTCCGATAAATTTATGAAGGTCAGATATTGATATAAAATGGAAGCAATCTTTAAGATCTTCATTTTCATCTCTCTCTATAAATGCGATCCAAACCTGCATTTGTACAGATTTTTGTAATTCTATTAATGCATTAATTTCTGAAATAAATAAAGCAAAAAAAGCTTCTTTGTTATTAGCACAATTCATTTTGGCTCTACATTTAACATCAAAGAGAATTGTACCAAGGTCTTTAATGTTTAATAAAAAATCTGGGCGTTTCGATTCGGAATGATCTAATAACGTTTTTGATTTTTCTATGCCATTGGGTCCCTGACCAATATATAAGTAAGGTATTTTGTTATCATCTAATAACTTTTTAAATTTAAGTTCCCCATTAAATCCAATTAATTCTAGCTTAGATAGAAAATCATTTATTTTAGCTGATTTGTATTCTTTAGGTATAATATAGATTTCCTGGTCTGTTTTGACTTCGTTTTTTTTGAATTGAGTAGCGCCTTTATGAATTAAAAGGGAATTTTCATCAAAACTATATTTTAGATAGCTCATAGATTTAATTATGACTAAGTATTTTTAATTAAATACAAAATAATAAACAATTTTAATATCTAATTAATTTATTTTGATATCAATTTTAAACTACAAATGAAAACCTTTAAAAAGATACTTTTAATCCTGATATATTCCTTTTTTTTACTACTTTTTGCGCTCCTGCTCTGGAAACCATACCTCAGAAGGGTATTAAGATATAGAACGCCCAGCGCCGAAACTTATAAAATTTTTCCACAGGAAGTATCACATAAAAGTGATTCGGCTTTCCATTTTATCAGACCTGTAAAACAAAGGAACGATCTGGATACACTTCATGTATTAGATGGAAATAACCGATCCATTCCCTTAAAAGACTATTTAAAAAATGGACAAATCAATGTTTTTATCGTGATCAGGAATGATAGTGTTTTATATGAACGATATGATAAGGGTTATAGCGATAGCACCTTAAAGAGTATATTTTCAGGAGCCAAGAGTATGATTTCTATTGCTATAGGTCAGGCATTGGCAGATCATAGCATTAAAAGCTTAGATGATAAAGTAACACAATACATTCCTGAATTAAGATCGAACCCTGCATTTGCGCAAATTACTTTAAAAAACCTCCTGGATATGAAATCTGGACTTGAATTTCAGGATGCGTTGGGTGGGATTGTAAAGGCATTTTTCTCCGACGAAGCCAAATATTATTATACTGATGATATGAAAGCGCAGTTGATGAAAGTTAAACTGGTAAATAAGCCTGGCACGGTTTGGGTGTACAAAAGTATCGATCCGATTTTATTGGGCTGGGTTTTAAAGAAAGCAACCAGTAAATCAGTGGCGCAGTATTTTGAAGCCACGGTGTGGAAACGGATTGGCACTCAATATAATGCTACCTGGGGGTTAGATCAGGTAAATGGTTTAACCAATACTGCCAGCCGTTTTCAGGTAACGGCGATTGATTTTGCTAAAATCGGACGTCTATATTTGAATAAAGGGAAATATCATGGAAAGCAGATTGTTCCGGAAGATTGGGTAAATCAATCCTTTAACATTGGTGCTGAAAAACCAGCATCTGCAAAAGGCTGGCAAAAATCAGCTCATCATTATTTTTGGTGGATTCCGCAGGAAGGGGACAAGGGAGATTATGCTGCTGAAGGTATGCTGGGACAAAGGCTATATATTGATCCGAAAACAAATACTATTATTGTGCAATTCGCTGATCATGGAGCAGGTAATTATCCTTACCGCAAAATCAGCAGGTATCTGAGTGGATTCCCATTCAGTTATCCGAAGGGTTAATAACCACTGAGAACACCGAGTTTTCACAGAGAAAGACGAGTTAAGCAGACTATTCGTTCGCTACGGACTCAGGAATAGATAATATTTCCATGTGTTCCATGCTTTCGTGGCCAATATATTATTTCACATTTAACTATCCTCTGTTTTCTCTGTGATATTTCTTCGTGAACTTTGTGGTAAAAAAATATATACATATTTCCATAAAACAGTACATTGCCTAGGATGGAAAATAATGATGTAAAAATTTCAAAAAAGAAGCCGATTTTTCCGGTTACACCTGCTTTGCAGAAATATTTGCGTACTTATCAGCGCGAGGCCAAACTGCCCATCGGTTATAACGACCTGATGCAGTTTAACGAGGCTTTCCCTTTAATGGATAAGTTTGGTAAAGATTCACTCTGGGAAGGGCCAATTTATGCGCAGGATTTAATTGAAAAATTACACGATGGTTTAAAGGAAATCTATGCGAATCTTAAAGCATCGGGTAACCTGCGCATTGTTGAGCATAAATACATCGATAAAATTGAGTATTGTACCTTTGGCAATACGCATCCTTTCCGTATCCGGATTGTAAACCGTTTAAATGATGTTTATGATTACTTCTACATTAAAAAAGCGGATGCCTCTCGGATTTATGGTTTAGAGATGGAAGAAATCCTGTCACCAAATCAGGTAAATTACCTGGTAGATGGCGATACCTTGGTGGAAGAACATATTGCCGGGATTCCAGGTGATGTTTTTACAAAAGGACAGCTGTACACACCAGAGTTTAACCCAACCCGTATCGCAAAAGAGTTTGTCAAGTTTAATGAACGCTGTCTGATTATGCTTTTAGGCGACATGCGTGCTTATAATTTTGTGGTACAAATTACACCAGATTTTGATGATATCCAGTTCCGTATCCGCGCTATAGATTTTGATCAGCAGTTTTACGAAGGCAACCTGAAGGTTTATTTGCCCCAGTTTTTTAAAGAGAACCTGCCTTATGTAAAAATGAGCATGGAGCAACTGACGGAGAAAACCGTATTGCAATATCAGCAGGAAGAACGTTCGTCTATTGTACACCGGGTGAGGAGTGAGCGTCATCGATTAACTGATCTCCGCGACGTTTCGAACAAAGAAGAACTCACCACACCGGAAAATATCGCTTTGCTAAAACAGAGCATGAGTGATTATTTTAAGGATACGAATTATCTGCGCTGTAAAACCATGACTGACATTATCGAACTGAATATTAAAAATATCATCAGGCAGGTAAAGCTTTAAGAAATAATTGGTTAAATTACCTCTCAAAATCAAATCTTTATGTTATGAAAAATATAATTCTTTACAGTTTTTTTATTTTATTTATTAGTACTGCTTTTAAACCGGATACACCACCTGCAAGTGCCGATGCGATATTAACCAGCGCAATTGCCAAAGCGAAAAAAGAAAAGAAATATGTTTTTGTATTATTTCATGCTTCATGGTGTGGCTGGTGCCATAAAATGGATGATAGTATGAACGATCCGGAAATTAAAGCTTATTTTGAGGAAAGTTACGTAATTGAGCATTTAACGGTATTGGAATCGAAAGGAAAAGAAAACCTTGAAAATCCTGGTGCTGCCGAATTGTTGAAGAAGTATAAAAGTGATGGTTTCGGCATTCCGGTGTGGTTTATCTTTGATGCAAATGGCAAATTAATTGTTGATTCACATCTCCGTCCTGAGGGAACTGGATTGGAAGTAAAAGGTCAAAATATCATTGGTTGCCCTGCTTCTAAGGAGGAGATAAAGGCCTTTACGGATGCGCTCAAAAAGACATCTAAATTAAATGATGCAGAATTAGCAAAAATAGCTGAACGCTTCAGAAAAAACGATCCAAAATATAAAGGATAATTGCCAGATTGTTTAATCTGCACTGATCTTTTTAGTGATATTGGATGTTACATCCAACATCGGAAACGGTTCTGTCAGTTAATTCCATTTATAGAGAATAAAGCTCCATCAAATCGTAACATCTGACGGCACAAAATAACAGGTTAAAATAAAAACGGCTGGCAATTTGCCAACCGTTTTTGAGTGAATCTAGAAAGAGCGTCCAAAGCTTTTAGGCGTGTTGCCCTTCATGAACACCTTCGGCAAATTCCTCTACAATTTTATCATTAAATGCAGGTAAATCTTTAGGTGTACGGCTCGTTACCAAACCTTGATCTACCACCACTTCTTCATCTGACCAGACTGCGCCTGCATTGATCAAATCCTGTGAAATGTTTTTTACTGAAGTCATTTTTCTGCCTTGAACAACATCTGCATTAATTAAAGTCTGAGGTCCATGGCAAATAGCCGCGACAGGTTTTCCATCAGCAAAGAACGATTTTACAAACGCGATCGCATCTTCGTTAACACGTAACTGATCAGGGTTAATTACACCACCAGGTAAAAGCAAACCATTATAATCTTCGGCATTTGCTTCTGAAATGGTTTTATCAACATCAACTTCTATCGACCAGTGGTCCTGGTCCCAGGCTTTTATTTTTCCACTTTTTGAGGAGATAATGTGAACGGTGGCTCCTTCTTCTTTTAACCTTTTAACTGGTTCGGTTAATTCTACTTCTTCAAATCCGCTTTCTGTAAGTACAGCAATAGTGCGGTTACTTAATTGTCCCATAATCTTTAATTTTAATAGGTGATGTATTAAAGACAGTTGGCGGAAATTATTGTTTTTAGAAATTTGAAATTAGGATGGCATCTTATATAGTCCAAACCATTTAACAGAATCTAATGGGGTGGCGTCATCTCGACTGAAGTGCAACGAAATGGAGAGATCTTTGAACTAAATTAATTTACATAGATTTCTAGGCTGCGCTCGAAATGACGATACTTCGATATTAGCAAATTGTGCTAAAATACTTAATCATTTGTCTTACGGTGCTTAACAAAATATAGTGCCAAATTACCCGCAATAATAATGTGGTTAAAAATATTAGGAACTAAACCATAATATTTGGTGAAGATTTTAAAGCGTTCCTTTAAGCTTTCACGGTGTTTTTTCTTACTCATTCCACCAACCAGGTATTTGGCTACATAACGGTGAACGTTAACAATGTTTGAAGCTTTTTTCGCTGCTTTAATAATCCAGTCGATATCGGAACTGTATTTATAGGTTAAATCGTAAGGTGTAACAATACTGCGGCGGATATAAATGGCCTGGTGACTGATGTTCATGCCATATTTAAAGCTGGTCCAATCAAATTCTTCTGGTGCTTCGTGCCTTCTGCGGCCAAGATTTTCCCAGTTATCATTGTACATTTCAGTTTCCCCGTAGTAAATATCGGCACCGGGAGCAGATGCAAAAACATCTTCTACTGTTTTTTCATCATAAATTTCATCTCCCGAGTTCATAAATAAAACATAATCGCCTGTTGCCAGGGCCAAGCCTTTGTTCATGGCATCATAAATTCCTTTGTCGGGTTCTGATACGATTTTCGAAATCTGATCTTTGTAACGCTCAATAACCTGCAAAGTGCCGTCAGTTGATGCGCCATCTATTACAATATATTCGACTTTTTTATAGGTCTGTTTAAGGATCGACTGAATGGTACGTTCGATATCACGAACGTTATTATATACAATGGTGATGATTGTTAATTTGGACATGGGTTAATCCATTAATTTTTTAAAGGTTTCAGCATCTGGGATTAAACCTTTAAATGCTTTGGGTAATGTTGCACTGGTTTTGTAGGTAGAAACACCCATTGCTTTGTTAAAATCGCGGAATGAAAATTCTACAATTTTGTTTTTCTTTTCTTTGCAAAGTATGATGCCGATTGATGGCTGCTCGTGTGGCTGTTTAACATATTCATCAAGAGCAGATAAATAGAAATTCATTTTGCCCAAATACTCAGGTTTGAATTTTCCGGTTTTTAGTTCGAAAACAACCAAACATTGTAAACGGCGGTTAAAAAACAAAAGGTCTAAAAAATATTCCTCGTCTTCAACAATTAACCTATATTGATTGCTAATAAAGGCAAAATCGGTTCCTAACGACATTAAAAACTTTTTAATATTCTGTACTATTCCACTTTCCAAAACCCGTTCATCTTGCTCGTCAGTATCTTCTATATTAATAAAATCTAATAGGTATTCATCTTTGAAAGATTGTAGCGCTTTGTTCCTTATCTCCTCGTTAGAAATCGTTTTTAAAAAATTATTTGGTAAACTACCGGAATTGCTAAAAGATTTGTTTTTGAGTTGATGCTTTAAAGCAGCTAAGCTCCAAAATTCTGTAGCTGTTTTTTGGATGTAAAATATCCTTTCATCTACAGATTTTGTATTTTGTAAAATTTCTATATGGTGGGTAAAACTTACATTTGTGAATTTTTTTTCAAATTGGACCGTTAGCGACGGACTAAATTTAATGTCCTGTAAATCAGTTCCTTCTAATTGGTCCGTCAGTGATGGACTAATTAGAAAATGCTCTTCCCATGATTCGAAAAACAAGCGCATGCGCTTCATATTAGTAGCAGAAAAGCCTCTTAGTCCGGGCAGTTCATTTTGTAGATCATTGGATAAATTTTCCAAAACCTTTGCTCCCCATTTCTCTTTTTTTGTCTTTTCTGAAATAAATTTACCAACTGTAAAATATAACAGCAAAAGTTCTTTATTAACTAAAGTAACAGCTTTATACCGGCTCAATAAAATAGCCGACTTTAATGCTTTAATACTTTCAGAATAATTTGTGATGCTTTCCATTAAACACTTTCAGTTGGTATAAATTTAATAAAGATTGACCAAATTTTTATTCGTAGAAAAGAAAATAAGATTTTGCCAACCGAATTATAAATAGAACCGTAAAATTTTATTAAGATATTGAGTTATTTTGGCTGTAAATCAATCAATGTTTCGTACAGATGGATATGCTCTGCAGCAATTACTTCCTCCGAGAAATCAGTTAAAATACTCAACCTTGCTGCCTTTTGAATATCTTCTTTATTTGGGCGGTGGTAAAGCCACTCAATGCCGTTTGCCAGGTCTTCCGCATTTTGATACTCAGCCAGGTAACCGTTTTGCATGTGTTTAACCATATCCGGAATCCCACCAGTGGTAAAGGCAACAACAGGTGTAGCGCATGATAAACTCTCCATTACCGTATTAGGGAGGTTATCTTCGAGAGATGGTGTAATAAAAGCGTCGGCGGCAGAATAACACTTTGCTAAATGATCGTCTTTATTAATAGTGCCTAAAAAGGTGGTTTTGAAAGGGAATTCTGGCATTTCTGCATTTTCCTTGTTTCCGAAAATAACAAGTTCAATATTCTCTTTTTGTATTCCGGACCTGCGTGATAGAATTTCCAACGCCTCGATTAAATAGGGCGTTCCTTTGTGTTTGTCGTTTTTTGAAGGCATAAATCCACTCATCAATACAAACTTATCAGGATTGATTTTTAAGATTTTCTTCGCCTCTGATTTCACATAGGGCTTGAAAATTTTAGTTTCGATGGTATTAGGGATAACAGTTGTTTTTCTGGTACCCAATAAACTGCTAAACTTTACTGATGCAGCCATCCATTTGCTCGGTGCCACAATATGAAAATTTAATTCAGTATAAGCTTTTTGTTTACGTAGCCAGGTTTTGTGCGAAATATCGTTTTTGCCACTGATTTTCAGAATCGGGCAATTTCCACACTGTTGGTGAAAATTTTCGCATCCATAACGCACATGGCAGCCACCTGTAAAAGCATTGCTATCATGGAAAGTCCATACAATGGGTTTTTCAAGCTCATCGATTTGGGCCAAAAACTTAGGATTAAGGAAACCATGGTTTACCCAATGTAAATGGATAATATCCGCATTTTTAACATAAGGATGGTTTATAACCGAACGGCCAAACCATTGCAGGCTAAAGGGCGTTTTCACCGATTTGCTGAGCCATTTGGCGAAATATCTTTCCGATAGGATGTTATAAACAGCCTTGGCCTTTTGAAAGGGTGAATTGCTGAAAGTATCTATTTTGGGGTTTTGACCAAATTTATAGTAAACCAATACTTTTGAATCGATTCCACTAGCCTTTAGGGCATCACTTAAGCGCAAACAGGCACGTCCTGCTCCGCCATTTCCGTCATAGGTATTTAGGTGTACTACTTTCAAATCGATCAAAAATACATTTTATTGTTTACGAATATAAAATCTGTTGTGTAATTTAAGGCATCAAAAGCCAAACAAAATAAATCATGATTAAATCCCTGTTAAAATCACTTGCAACACTTGCATTTTTACTGCCTATTCATTCATTATTTGCTCAAGGTCAAACCTACTTTGCCGCATACCCTGCTCTAACGCCTAATGCACAAACAATAGTATTCAGCTATGATGGCGATATCTGGAAAGTACCAGTAAAAGGAGGTGTTGCATCGCGGATTACCGCCATGCAGGGGGAAGAAATTAATCCGAAAATATCTCCTGATGGGAAATGGATGGCTTTTTCATCCAATCAGTTTGGTAATTATGATGTGTATGTAATGCCTTTAACAGGTGGTGACATTAAACAGTTAACTTTTAACGATGCAGCGGATGAAGTAGACAACTGGAGCTGGGATTCGAAAACAATTTATTTCACTTCTGGTCGCTATAATTCTTTTTCGAGCTATAAAGTAAGTGTAAGCGGTGGTACGGCTGTACGCTTATTCGACAATTATTTCAATACCACGCACCACATTGCCGAATCGCCAACGGGAGAGCTTTTCTTTAACGATACCTGGGAGAGTTACCGGTTCACCAACCGTAAACATTATAAAGGGGCTTATAATCCAGATATCCAGTCATATAACCCGAAAACAAAAAGCTATAAACGTTATACCGATTACATTGGGAAAGATTTCTGGACGAGTGTTGATCAGAAGGGGAATGTGTTTTTTGTGTCGGATGAGGGAAATGATGAATATAACCTATATACTTTCATTAATGGCAAGAAAACAGGTCTAACTAATTTTGATACTTCTATTAAACGCCCTTTTGTTTCGGCAAATGGAACTACAGTTGTGTTCGAAAAGGATTATCAGTTATACACCTATGATGTAACTTCAAAGAAAACGGAAAAGGTCAATATCAGCACTTCGCGCAATCAAGTGTTGAGTAAAGAGCAAGAGTACGATGTCCGCGGAAATATCTCTGCATTCGATGTTTCTACTGATGGGAAAAAAATGGCTTTTATTTCGCGGGGTGATGTGTTTGTAAGTGATGCTGATGGAAAGTTTATTCGCAAAATAACCAATAGCGGCGAACGTGCTTTGGAGTGTAAATGGCTGGCTGATAACAAAACGATTTTATTTAGTCAAACTGCCAATGGTTATCAGAACTGGTTTACCATTACGGGGGATGGAAAGGGTGCTGTTAAACAGCTTACAAAAGATAAAGCAAACGTAAGAGATATCACCTTGAACAAAACCAAAACCATGGCGGTGTATTTAAGTGGCAGGAACGAGCTTAAGCTCATGGATCTTAAAACTTTCGACGCAAAAACATTGGTTACCGACGAGTTTTGGGCTTTACAGAGCGCTGCACCGAGTTTTTCGCCTAATGATGAATACGTACTTTTTACCGTTTACCGTAATTTTGAGCAGGATATTATGGTGCATAATATTAAAGGCAATAAAACCCTCAATTTAACCAATACCGGTGTGACAGAAACAGGTCCGGCGTGGTCGCCAGATGGCAAATATATTTTCTTTACCAGTGCCCGTACCAAACCCTCTTATCCAACCGGAATGTCGAACGCACACATTTACCGAATGGCGTTGAATAATTACGATGAGCCTTATCGTTCTGATAAATTCGACGATCTTTTTAAAGAAAGCAAACCAGCACCAACAGATGTTAAGCCTGCAGCACTTGAAAATAAAAATGATAAAAAAGCAAAATCCGATACGGCTAAAAAGAAAACCGAAGTTAAGCCTACACCTAAGCCAGCCAATGTAATTACCATTAATACTCAAGATATCCTTGATAGAATAGAATTGGTTGGTCCTTCGTTTGGTGGCCAGTACGGAACTGATGCTTATGCCAAGGGCGATAAAACCTATGTTTTTTATTCCTCTAACCATGAAGGTGGTTCACCTGGCCTTTATCGCACCACCATTGAGCCTTTTGAAGCCAATAAAACGGAAAAAGTTGCCGATGGGGGTGATTACTCCATTATTTCGGCAGGGGATAAATTTTTCGTTTTATCAAGAGGAACAATCAACAAATATAGCTTGGAAGGAAATAAACTTGATCGGGTAGACCATGGTTATAAATTTACGAGAAATCTGAATGCCGAGTTTAACCAGATGTTTTATGAAACCTGGGTAGGTTTAGATGAAAATTTTTACGACGAAAAATTTCATGGCGTAGATTGGGATAAAATGAGGACACGTTATGCTGCCTATCTGCCTTATGTAAATAACCGGAGTGATTTGAGAATTTTATTGAACGATATGCTTGGCGAGCTGAATTCTTCGCACATGGGTTTCAATAGTGCAGGTGCAGAGGAACGTAAAAGTCTTAATTACATTACCAATGAAACAGGGATCATCTTCGATAATGAAAACCCTTTAAAGGTAGAACGTATTGCCGCTAAAAGTAATGCTGCCCGTATCGGGACAAATATTTTAGCCGGGGATATTTTAACAGAAGTGAATGGCGTTAAGGTAGACGAAAAAATAGACCGCGATTATTATTTCAGTAAGCCATCATTGGATCGGGAAATGACGTTAACCTTTAAACGCAATGGAAAAGATGTTTATGTAAATGTACATCCTGAAAGTTCTGGCACATTACGCGGAAACCTTTACGATGAGTGGATTAGCCAAAATCATAAGAATGTAGACAAATGGAGCAACAACCGCATAGCTTATTCTTATATGAAAAATATGGGAGGTAGTGAGCTGGAAACTTTCCTTTTGGATATGGTTGCACAGGAAGAAAATAAAGAGGCCATTATTCTCGATTTACGATACAATACCGGTGGAAACGTGCATGATGATGTGTTGAAATTCCTTTCTCAGCGTCCTTATTTACAATGGAAATACCGTGGAGGCAAAATGGCACCACAGAGTAACTTCGGTCCTGCAGCTAAGCCTATTGTATTACTTGTTAACGAACAATCTTTAAGTGATGCTGAAATGACAGCAGCAGGCTTTAAGCAATTAAAACTGGGCAAAATTATCGGTACGGAAACTTACCGCTGGATTATTTTCACCTCCGCTAAAGGTTTGGTTGATGGCTCTTCTTATCGTTTACCATCATGGGGCTGTTATACTATGGATGGCAAGAACATTGAGAAGGAAGGTGTGAAACCCGATATTTTTGTGAAAAATACTTTCGAAGACCGTCTTGCTGATAAAGATCCTCAACTCGAAAAAGCAGTAGCAGAGATCTTGAAGGATTTGAAATAAGGTTAATCGATCATTTGCCGAAAGATTGTTTTATTGTCGGATTGTTATATTGTTGACTACCGATCATAAAACAATTTTCGTTTTCTAGCTATTTGCCGAACAATCTAGCAATAAAACAATTTAACAATCGAGCAATCGAAACCTTTCAACTTTAACATACTTTCCGTTTCTTTGGGGTTGGAATTATTTAAAACATGGCAAACTTATTAACCGACAGGGCTTTTTGGGTAAATTATTGGGAAAGTAAAAAAGGACTTGCGGTTCAGTTACCTTCAAACTATTTATTTCATGCACAACTGGCAAATGTTATCCAAAAAGACAATGTTAAAACTGCTATTGAACTGGGAGGTTTCCCGGGTTATTATGCTGTGTTCCTGAAAAAATATTTCAAACTTGATGTTACCCTTTTAGATTATTTTGTTCACCCGCCTGTGGTAAATGAACTTTTGGAGAAGAACGGTTTAACCGAAAAGGATATCCACATTATCGAAACCGACCTGTTTAATTATACACCTGAGAAACAGTATGATCTTGTACTAAGCTGCGGTTTAATTGAACATTTTAATGATACTGCCGACATTATTAACCGCCACATTGCCTTTGTAAAACCGGGCGGTACTTTATTTATCACGCTGCCGAATTTTAAAGCCGTTAATGGTTGGCTTCAAAAGAATTTCGATAAGGAAAACTACGATAAACATAATATCAATAGCATGGATCCGGCTTTGTTGAAATCGATCTGTGAGCAAGCCGGACTTAAAGAAGTAAAATCGGGCTATTTTGGTCGTTTTAGTGTATGGCTGGAAAATGAAAGCCAAAAATCAGCTGGCGTTCGTTTGTTTAAGAAAGCAGTTTGGCTGACTGGAAAAGTATTTACAAAGATTATCCCATTCGAAAGCAAAAATCTATCACCTTATATTATCTTAATAGCGAAAAAAATCTAAACGCGCTATGTCAATTAGTTGGGGTTACTCGCCTAAAATTGAAAAGTATATTCCATTGGCCGATTTTCCGGCAGACAAATATTTAATTATAGCCAGGCAGGCTATTGAAAATTTAGGCTGGAGCCTTAGTCATGTTTCTGAGAGTGGGCTAATTGCTTACACGCCAATATCTTTCCAGTCGTACAGTGAAGAAGTCTCTGTCCGTATCCACGGGAATTTCGCTGTAGTAAAGAGTGAGTGTGTAGGTATTCAGATGTGGTTTAACGATTATGGGAAAAACGATTTAAATCTCGAAAAATTTTTCCATGAATTTGAATATGTACAGTACCATCTGCAAAATATCTGGGATGAAAGTTTAGCCACATTCCATGCTTTAATTGCTACTCAGGATGACACTTATTTTGAAAAGGCGCCATTAACTGCCAAGAATAAAATTAAAAATATTTTATATCTTTTTTTTCCTCAAAAGGGATATTTAGTTACCCCGATTCTTATAATTTTAAATGTTCTTTATTTTGGCTTTACGCTGTTGTTTATTTCTGTTGTGCTTAAATTGAGGGCTGAAGATTCTCTTATTCCTGAAGTAATTACAAACGCTTACTTAAATATTGGAGCAAATAACCGCGAATTGGTATTAGAAGGGCAATACTGGCGGTTAATTACCCATCAATTTGTTCATTTAGATTTGTCACACCTGTTCTTTAACATGTATGCTTTGGTTTATATAGGTTTAATGGTTGAGCATAAACTCGGGTCGCTTAAATTTTTAATTACCTATTTACTTAGTGGAGTATGCGGTGGGTTGGTGAGTCTCATCTTTCATAAATATGGTTTTATGGCTGGTGCATCAGGTGCTATTATGGGTGTTTTTGGAGCCTTTATGGCTTTAATCCTAAGTAAGGCTTTTGAGAAAAATGCCAATAAGTCCTTGTTGATCAGTACCATTCTGGTAACGGCTATTATGATTTTAAACGGTATAAACGGCAAAGTAGATAATAGCGCTCATATTGGTGGGCTAATTTCTGGATTTGTAATATGTTATATGCTTTTTAATGAAAAAATTTGGAAATGGAAAATAACCACCAATTGGCAATACGGTTTAACGGGAATTATTGTGCTGACATTTTCGGCCATTGTTTTGATTTTTACACCTAACTATCAAAATAGAAAATTCTACAAATTACAGTTCCAATTTGAGCAGAATTCATTTGATTTTAATAAGGTTTATTCTATTCCTTACGATTTATCTAAAGCAGAAAAAGTGAAAACAATTGAGCAATACGGCATACGGCTTTGGCAGAAAAACAAACAGATTGTTGCCGAAATGAATAAACTCAATTTAGAAAAAAAAGAAAGTTACCGAAGAGATTTTGATGGCAAAATAACCAATCTGGCCATCAAAATCTCTTCGCTTTTACGTAAAGAATATCTCGAAGAATCATCGAAATACCGTTATGAAATAGAACAGCTTACGAATGAAGTTAATATTATCCGGAGCGAAGCAGGTTCTAGTGAGTATAAATGGTAACGCTAAGCTGATTTTTTATATAGCCCAATCTCGCTTAAAGTAATGCAAACAGGCGATTTAATAATGTTTATTTTTACTTTATTGGTAGTAACAGGGCTATCCAATTTAATCAGGCGTTTCGCGCCAATGCTTGTGCCATTATAAATGTTTTTCCAGGCATTATTTTCAAATATTTCAATAGTATAAGCCTCTATTCGCTGACCTAAGGGAATGTACTCTTGCAAGCTAATGATATCAAAGGTTTTAGCCGTTTTCAAATCCAATTCTAAACTTGCCTGATGGATATCGTCCTGCGTGGCCCAGTAGCTCGCTTTTTTACCATCAAGCAGCGTAGCAACATCATAATTTTTGCCCCTGCTATTGCTCGCTTTAATCGATGCATTTTTGGCCAGGTTACTCTCGAAAGTATGTTTAACCATATTGCCAAAAGTTTTTAAAGCAGTTACATCATCATCATGAAGTTGTCCACGGGTATCGGGTGCTAAACCCAGATCTAAACCTGCTCCACGACCAACACTTTTTAAATACAGATCGAATAACGTTTCCGGTGTTTTTGGCTTTTCATTAGCATGGTAGAACCATCCTTTCCTTAAAGGAACATCGCATTCTGCCGGCATCCAGAATTTGCCATTTCTAATTCCTTCGGGGCTTTGCGGGTAATTGGCTTGCCCGGGCACAGCTACGCTTTTCCCATCAGGTGCCATCGGAGTGAAGGTTGCCCAGGAAGTTGGTGCAGCATGCCCATCTTCATTGCCTACCCAGCGGATATCTAAACCAATATCGCTAAAAATATTGGCCATAGGCTGCATTTTGCGTGTAATTGCCCAGGTGTTATTCCAGTCGTAATAAGTTGTGTTATCTATCGAGCGTTTTTCTTTTGCTCCACCATAATAGCCATCGCCACCGTTAGCACCATCGTGCCAGCTCATAAAAAGTTCCCCAAAATTGCTGTAAAGCTCTTTTAACTGTGCCTGATAAATGGGCAGGTATTTATTTGTCCCATAGCTTGCATTATTTCTGTCCCATGGCGAGCAATAAACTCCAAACTTTAAACCGTTTTTGCGTACCGCCTGTTCTACTTCTTTAACTAAATTTCCTTTTCCCTCTCTGAACGGGCTTTTACTGATATTGTATTCTGTAGTTTTAGTTGGCCATAAGGCAAAGCCATCATGGTGTTTGGCTACTAAAATAATCCCTTTCAAACCACCTGCTTTTGCGGCTTTAATAATCTGGTCGGCATTAAAATCTGTCGGGTTAAATGTTTTAGGGTCAGCATCACCGTATCCCCATTCTTTATTTTCGAAAGTAGTTGGTGTAAAATGGATTAAGCCATAAACTTCTATGTCATGCCAGGCCAATTGCCTTTTTGAAGGCAATGCACCATAAGGTTGAGGCGGTGTTTGGGCATAAATGGCAGTTGTAAGGAGTAAAAAAAGGATCAATAATGGTTTCATAATTATATAGCTTAGATAAAACTAAAGTACAAATAATTAACCTTGGTAAGGTAAGCGTTATCCCATATTTAACCTCTTGAAAATGTAAGTGCAAGATTATTTTTACATCTTGATCGTTACATAGATCCACGAAACATTTAATTTTTCCTTACGTTATTTATTCATGAGCGCTTTTACCCAGAACCCTCCAGATGGTGGTACAATCTACACCGAAACCAATCTGAGCCAGTTATTTCCAGAGCCTTTTAATACCATAACAAGTTGCTTTTTCCTGGCTATAGCTGTGTATTGGACAATTAAGCTATGGGGTAATTTTAAACAACACACGTTTTTAAGTATTGCGTTGGTGCTGCTTTATATTGGTGGGATTGGAGGCACCACTTATCACGGCTTAAGGCGCTGGCCAATCTTTATCATGATGGATTGGATGCCGATTATGCTTTTATGCCTTTCAGCAGGTGTCTACTTTCTTTCCAAACTAACCAAATGGTATTTTGCTGTTTTAATTGTAGCAGTTTATGCTTTCTTTCAGTTTTATGTGCGGCGACTCTTTAGCAATGGCGATTTTCAGATTTTTATCAATATTAATTATGCCTTTATGGCGGCACTGGTTTTATTTCCGGTGTTTGGGTACTTAATTAAAACAGACTGGAAAAATGGCAAATGGGTGGGATTTGCCCTAATTGCTTTCATATTTGCTTTAACCTTCCGGATTGCAGATAAGTGGGATATATTAAGTATCGGCACGCATTTTTTATGGCACACTTTCGGGGCTGTGGCTTCTTTCTGTATGCTGAATTATATTTATTTGGTCAACCAGAAAAAGAATAAGTCTTAAAATATCGTTTTATATTATTAAGATAAGCCCAATCTAATTTTTAGAATTTCGAATGGGCTTTATTGTAATCTAATTTCTTTTGCCCGCCTATTGCGTATTCAATACCTCCCCATAAATGGTTCTGAAATTTATCATCAGCCCAGCCTTCTTTAGTATGGCCCATACAGGTGTAGAAAGCTCTTCCACCGTCAAAATTGTGGTACCAGCTAAAAGGATGGAAATCGCCATTTTTACCACCAGTATACGATTTCTCGTCTAAATTAATCAGCACTTTAATATCCGGGTTGATATCTTTAAAATTATACAGTTCATCTTTTCTCATCCATATCGAATCGGTAAGAAATTTGGTTGATGGGTGTTTTTTATCTTTGATGATAAATCTGGCTTCCTGAACAGCAGGGTGACTTATAAAATAAGCGCCAACCAATTTACCATACCATGGCCAATCGTACTCCGTATCCGTTGCTGCATGGATACCCACGTAGCCTCCGCCAGCCTGGATATATCTTTCGAAAGCAACCTGTTGTTTATTGTCCAATACATCGCCTGTGGTGTTTAAGAAAATAACAGTGGCATATTTTTTAAGGTTATCTTCTGTAAAAACATCGGCATTTTCGGTAGTATCCACTTCAAAATGATGTTCTGTGCCTAATTTTTGGATTACTTCTTTTCCGGTTTCGATTGAATTGTGCCTAAAGCCCTTTGTTTTGGAAAAAACTAAAACTTTTGCCGATTTTTTTGCTACGGTATAGCTTTGAAATAAAATTACTGTTGCAACTAATAAACATAAGGACAGGTACTTTTTCATTTTTTTAAATTGGTTAGTGATGGATAATGTGCCTTAAATTTAAGAAAGTTGTTTGATAATTTCTCTACATCTTTCTTCAACCTGCTTGCAAACAGGGCTGAACAAGGTATTATCCCAATATGGGTCTGTAACTTCGCCGTTATCAAGGAAAAGTTTAACCTTTTTTCGCTGCTCATCGGTTTTGGCCAGGCTTTTAATATCAGCTAAATTATTCTTGTCCATTACCAAAATCAGGTCATACCTGATAAACATTAAGTGGTTAAATTGTTGCGCCCGTTGTTTGCTGATATCGTAACCCAATGCCTTAGCTGCAGAAATACTTCTATGGTCAGGTGCTTTGCCAATATGCCAATTGCCTGTTCCTGCCGAAGCGATTTCCCAGTTTAAGTTTTGTTCATCTGCCAGATGTTGCATAATGCCTTCAGCCAGTGGCGAACGGCAGATATTACCAAGGCAAACCATTAAAATTTTCAATACTATTTGGATTTATATACAAAAACAAATGTATAAATAATTCCATCTTGTAGTGGGGTAGAAGTGGTTTGGGTAAGTTTATCTCCACTTAATATTAATGGCGATTGTGGCGCATAAGATAAAAAAATCTGATCACCATCTCTTCTCCAGGTTTTAATGCTCGTATCAGGTTTCAAATCGCAAAGCGCTCCATTGGATCCTGAAGTGTATGTGCCATCTTTAGAAAAAGAGATCATGGAATTACTTACACAACTGCTTGGTCCCATCAGTTCTATATAGTTGTTACTCGTTTTTTGGCCAATTGTCATTGCCGGGCTAACCGTAACCGATTCAATGCGCCATTCTTTTTTTGTTAATGTTTTGTCGAGGTCTTTTTTGCAGCCTAAAGCTAAACAAACAGTTAAAATAAGTATTAATTTTTTCATGGCTTATAATTAGCTTTGGTTTATGTCTAATTAAACGGGTTTTATAGTTAATATGCTACACAGGCAAAAAAAAATGCCCCAAGCTTGGAAGCATTGGGGCATATTATATTTAACCGAAAGGCTTATCCGTAAATATCATTTAACATTTTAGCCAAACGCACGCCACCTTTTAGTAACTGCTCATTAAGGGTATCCACCCAGTCAAAATTATAACGATAGCTTAATTTCGAATCTGGTTTTGTGTTTGCGTAAATTTTGTTGCAGATACCGTACGATTCATAAATACAATCTCTAAGACTTGTATTTTGCCAGTTGCTTAACTGAATAGCCGAAGGGTGATTAATTGCCTTAGCATATTCTGTATAACTTAACTGTTGATATTCGATAAGCTGTTCATCCCAAACCCTGTGGATATTTGATTTTTCATTGAACCACAATACCGAAACGCGGTTGCCACCTAAATCTTCTTTACGGGCAACGTGCATAGGTTGGCATAAATCTCCTGCCAGGTGAACCAGCATGCGCAAAGCCAGTTTTTTTTCAGTTGCCGAGCTGCTTGTTTTCTTTAATATGGCAATTAGGTCAGGGATTTTGTTGTAAAGGTTAGGCGATTTTTCAGTTTCTAAAAAGTTGTAAACGCCATCTTTGTTCAGTCCTGCCGGAAGATTAACAAAATGCCAGTTGTACATATAGTTATAAGTAGAATCTGATTTAATGAAATCGCCCCAATTGGCGCTCATGGCCAAAGTTTCATAACCTAAAATACTTTGAATAGCCTTGCGTGTTTTCGCCTTTAAATAACTATCGGCAATTTCGCCAACAACACGATGGCCGATGGTACCCCATGCATTTGCCCGAATAGGTAAATAGGCTAAAAACCCCACTGCTAAAGCAAGGATTAATTTTTGTTTAATTGATGTTAAAATCATTTTTATAATTCTTTAGGTATGCAGGTAATTTTCTCTTTAAGTGTTAGTTTAATTTCACGCTGATCGCTCAAACTTTCTAAAATTAAGGTATCTGCTGTTTTTTTGTTAATGAGGAAGTTTTTTTCGTAGCGACCGATGCGGTAACATCCCGATATTTTTTGTTTATAATTAGCGTGTGTAAAGGTTGCGCCTATAAATAACGTATCACCTTTAACCACATAAACACCTTTGGCATATTCTTTCCAAATGCCATTGTTATAACAAGAATCCTCGTAAAAATTTACTTTGCTATGGGTAACCATATCAATATAAACCGAATCGCAGGTAAACTTGAAATGATGTTGTGTGTAATTGCTCAATTTATTACTAAAAGCGACTGAATCTTCATTCCAAACACCTTGCATAAACTCTTCGCCTTTGCCCTGTACATTAGGCCTCGGACTACAAGCTATATGTAAGATGGATAATGTAAAAAGGAAAATATAGCAAAGCCTTAATCCTGATTGCGGTTTAATCATGGTTATAGTCGGTGCTTTTAGGAAATTGATTGTGGATCACTGGCTGTTTTTTAACGGTATTGATAACCAGAATTAAAAGACCTGCTGCAAAACAAAGGCTGGCTATAAAACTGATAATGCCTACAATAGAATAGTATTTTGAAACTTCTGTATAAGCTAAATGTTGTGTGGATATTATTAATGGCAAAAAACTATATAATATAGTAATCAGCAGACCAATACCCGATCCAATGGTCATTAAAATGGCTTCAACTGAAGATTTTTTTACTAAAAAAAAGCAGCAGGTTCCAAATACAATACAAGGTGAAATGATGGATGTCAAGCTTAAAAGATTAGAAAGTATTGAATTCATATTGCCTATATTTTAATTAACCCTATTGTATTGTAAAGCCGGAACGTCATGCTGAACTCGTTTCAGCATCTTGAGTACTGAAAAGATCCTGAAATAAATTCAGGATGACGACCGTTATGTAATTAACTTATTTCAAACTTCCAACCATGTCTTCTGGGCGTACCCACTCATCAAATTGTTCGTTGGTCAGCAAGCCCAACTCTACAGCGGCTGCTTTTAAAGTTTTATTTTCTTTATGTGCTTTCTTCGCAATTTTAGCTGCGTTTTCGTAACCTACATGTGGATTTAAAGCCGTAACCAACATCAAAGAATTTTGTAAATGTTTCTCAATTTCTGGCAAATTAGCGGTTATTCCTTCTGCACATTTATCAGTAAAAGAAACGCAGGCATCGCCAATTAAGCGGGCCGACTGTAATACATTGGCTGCAATTAAAGGTTTAAATACATTCAGTTCAAAATGGCCAGACATGCCGCCTACTGAAACAGCAACATCGTTACCAATTACCTGTGCACAAACCATCGTTAAAGCTTCTGGTTGTGTAGGGTTAACTTTACCAGGCATAATTGAAGATCCCGGTTCGTTATCAGGAATTACAATTTCACCAATGCCACAACGTGGGCCAGAACTTAACATTCTCACATCATTAGCTACCTTCATTAAAGCAACTGCAGTACGTTTTAATGCACCAGAAAGTTCTACCATGGCATCGTGTGCAGCCAGCGCTTCAAATTTATTTGGAGCCGTAACAAATGGTAAACCAGTTAAATCTGCAATTTTTTTAGCTACTAAAACATCGTATCCTTTTGGCGTATTTAAGCCTGTACCAACAGCAGTTCCGCCCAAAGCCAGTTCTGCAACCATAACCAAAGCATTTTTAATTGCCCGGATGCTGTTATCAATCTGTTGTACATAACCAGAAAATTCCTGTCCTAAGGTAAGTGGAGTAGCATCCATAAAGTGTGTACGGCCGGTTTTAACAATCGTACTGAATTCTTCTACTTTTTTGGCTAGAGTATTTCTTAATTTCTCTAAACCTGGAATAGTATTTTCTACCGTAAGTTTATAGGCTGCAATGTGCATTGCAGTTGGGTAAGTATCGTTTGATGATTGTGATTTATTTACATCATCATTAGGGTGAAGTACTTTTTTATCGTCAGCTAATGAACCGCCATTAATTACGTGAGCACGGTTTGCAATCACCTCGTTGCCATTCATATTACTTTGAGTACCCGAACCCGTTTGCCAGATTACCAACGGAAACTGATCATCTAACCGACCTGCAATAATCTCATCACAGGCTTTAGCAATTAAATCAGCTTTTTCTGCAGATAATACACCCAGTTCGGTATTGGCAAGCGCAGCTGCTTTTTTAAGGTATCCAAAAGCATGGATAATTTCTTTTGGCATCGAGCCTTCCGGACCGATTTTAAAGTTATTGCGTGAGCGTTCGGTTTGTGCACCCCAGTATTTGTCGGCTGGTACCTGCACCTCGCCCATGGTATCGTGTTCTATTCTGAAACTCATTATATTTTTGATTTTTGTTGTCGCAAATTTAGGTTTTTTGCCTTTTAAAGCGTTGTATTTATGTAAGATATTTGGTAGATAACAAAGAATATAGTTAAAAGTGCTTGTTCTTTTTGCCTGTACGCAAACTTTTATCCGGCAAGGTCACTTCTACCAATGAAATCATATTCATACCTTTACCGCAAATATGCAGGGATTAGTTATTAAATCTACAGGGAGCTGGTATAGTGTTTTGGCCGATAATGGTGAACGCTATGATTGCCGGATTGTAGGCAAATTTAGGATTAAAGGACTTAAAACCACCAACCCGATTGCGGTTGGAGACAGGGTAAAATTTGATCTGGAGCGGGATAGCAATCAAGGTTTGATCAACGAAATGCTGCCGCGTAAAAACTACATCATCCGCAAATCGATCAACCTGAGCAAACAGGCGCAGATACTGGCCGCCAATTTGGATATGGCTATGCTGGTGGTTACACTCGCTTCACCTCGTACTTCTTTAGGTTTTATCGATCGTTTTTTGGTTACTGCCGAAGCCTATGATGTTCCAGCGGTATTGGTATTTAATAAACTCGATCTGTTTAGTAAAGAAGGGTTGGAAATTCTTCAGGAGTTTAAAGATATCTACGAAAATATTGGTTATGCCTGCTACGAAGTTTCAGCTTTAAAAGGCATTAACATTCCGGTTATCCAGGAATTGATTACCGATAAAATTACCCTGATATCAGGTCACTCAGGAGTGGGAAAATCAAGTCTGATCAATGCTTTAATGCCCGATCGCGATTTGAGAACTGGCGAGGTATCAGACTGGAGCGATAAAGGCCAACATACCACCACTTTTGCAGAAATGTTCGAGCTACCACAAGGTGGTTTTATTGTAGATTCTCCAGGCATCAGAGAACTTGGTGTAATCGATATCGAAAAAGAAGAACTGGGACATTTTTTTAGGGAAATCTTTAAAACCTCACACAATTGCCGCTTTAACAATTGTAAGCATGTTAACGAACCTGGCTGTGCTGTTATTGAAGCCGTAAATGAAGGTGAAATTGCGGTTTCGAGATATGAAAGTTACCTGAGTATTTACCATGGAAACGATACACGGCATTAGCCCCCAGCCCCTAAAGGGGAGCTGAATGGCTAGGTGAAAAGTTGAATAAATTTATAACGATTACTAATAATACGGAGAAGTCCCCTTTAGGGGATTTAGGGGCTATGAAATTTAAACTGGGAGATTTTGTGCGTTTTGTTGATGAAAAACGTGAAGGTTATGTAACGAAAATTATCGATAGCCAAACTTTAGGTGTTACCGATGAGGATGGTTTTGAAATTCCTGTTGCGGTAAGTAATTTAACTTCTGTACACGGTCATGGTGTGGTAGCCGAAGAGTTAAATGCACCCAAACCCATCCAGGTAAATATCCCAAGCGTTAGTAAAATCGAAAATGGCATTTATGTTGCCGTTGCTACCGATGATAAGGCTGGTAATGTAGTGCATTTTCACCTGCAAAACCACTCGTCGAATATTTTATTGGTAAGCCTAACCACCGAACGTAAAGAAAAATATGCTGGTGCTTTTCATGGGGTCATCGCATCTTATGGCTCCGCATTAGTTTATTCTGCTTCTTTGGCCGATCTTGATCTTTGGCCGGAATTTAACTTTCAGATTTTGGTATTCAGTAAAGCTGATGTGAAACCCATTGATCCGTTGGTGATTCGCAAGAAATTTAGGGCAAAAGATTTTAGTATCGAACAAAAGGAATTGCCTCAATTGAGGAATAAAGGTTGGTTCATCCGTTTGGATGATCTTGCTCTGGTAACTATCGATCCACAGAAATTAAAGGAAAGTTTTTTCAGATCATCTGAAGAGAAAAAAACAGTTGAAGCTCCTCAAAAAGAAATTGATCTGCATATCGAAAAACTGAGGGACGATCATCATTTTTTAGAAGCTGACGAAATGTTGCAGATCCAGATCAATCATTTTCAAACGGCAATGGATGCTGCGGTTGTACATCATTTTGATAAAATTGTCTTCATTCACGGTTCAGGCAACGGTACCTTAAGAGATAAAATCCATAAACTGATCAGCAAAAACCCACATGTAAAAACTTATATGGATGCCAGGAAAGAAAAATTTGGTTATGGCGCCACTGAAGTAGTGTTTAAATAATGGAATAGGGAAGATGTAGGATGGAGGAGAGTCTTTTGCATGCGATCCGTCATTCTGAACTTGTTTCAGAATCTACCCAGTAAATTAAATTTTACTGCGTTCAGAATGACAGAAAGATTGAGGTACACTTTTTGCTAAGCTGTAATTTCTTTTTATAAAAGATTAAAACTAGCTTTGCCGCTATTAATGAAACACCTCGTTACCATATCACTTGTATTTTTTAGCTTAACACATTTGGCGAAAGCCGAACGCGTTGAAGGGCTAAGGATATTAAATGAGTATTGTAATGAGCATAATATTAGCGTAAACGCTGCAGGTAAAAGCTCGGTCCAGCTAAACGAAGACCGTAACCCTTATTTGTTATCCTATACCAGGCTTGCTTTAATTGGAACGCAGGCTCCGGTAAAAGTTGCAAAATATGTTAGTGTAAATCAGGTAATTGCTGATTTAACAATCAGGAAAAAACCAAAGAATAACAGTCCCTAGTTATCCCTTCCTCAAAAAAATATTTTTACAAGATTTAAGCCCCCATTTATATCAATAACTGCCAAACTGACTTAAGAAAGACAATGGCTTGGTTGTTGAAACACACCATTTTTAATAATAAATACGATTTAAAATATAATGTTAGGATTTTTAGCGAAGATTTTCGGAAGTAAATCAGAAAGAGATATAAAGGCTATTCAGCCATTGGTTATCAAAATTAACGAGCAATACAGTAAGCTGTCTGCATTAAGCAACGATGAGTTACGTGGTAAAACAATAGAATTTAAAGAAAGAATTTCTGACTTCTTAACCGAGATCGATGGAAAAATTGCAGCTTTAAAAGCTGATGCAGAAAGTGAAAGTTTAGACCTTCACGAAAAAACGGCTATTTACGATCAGGTTGATGCCTTAGGTAAAGACCGCGATACCGAATTGGAAAAAGTACTTTTGGAAATCCTTCCTGAAGCTTTTGCTGTAATTAAAGAAACTTCTCGTCGTTTAAGCGAAAACGATTATTTAGAGGTTACTGCTACCCAATTTGACAGAGATTATGCTGCAAGAAAAAACAATGTTAAAATTGTTGGAGATAAGGCACAATGGGCTAATAAATGGGATGCTGCCGGAACGGAAGTAGCCTGGAACATGGTGCATTACGATGTACAGTTGATTGGTGGTATTGTATTACACAGTGGTAAAATTGCCGAAATGGCTACTGGTGAGGGTAAAACCCTGGTAAGTACTTTGCCAGCTTATTTAAATGCATTGGCCGGACAAGGTGTACACATTGTAACGGTGAATGATTACCTGGCCCGTCGTGATAGTGAGTGGAATGGTCCATTATTCGAATTCCACGGATTAAGTGTTGATTGTATTGATAAACATGAGCCAAACTCTGAAGAAAGAAGAAAAGCTTATGCCGCGGATATTACCTACGGAACCAATAACGAGTTCGGTTTTGATTACCTGCGTGACAATATGTCGCAAACACCAGATCAATTGGTACAGCGCAAGCTGCATTTTGCCATGGTGGATGAGGTCGATTCAGTTTTGATTGATGATGCCCGTACCCCTTTAATTATTTCTGGTCCGATTCCACGAGGAGATGAACATGAGTTTTATGAGCTGAAACCACGCATTGAGCGTTTGGTTAATGCACAAAAAGCGTATGTAACCCAGGCATTAAACGAGGCGAAGAAATTAATCAATGCTGGTAACAGTGGAACTGAAGAAGGCGAAGGTGGTTTAGCCTTATTGCGCGCATACCGCGGTTTGCCAAAAAATAAAGCTTTAATTAAGTTTTTAAGTGAAAGTGGTGTTCGTGGTTTGTTATTAAAAACCGAAAACCACTATATGGCAGATCAATCTAAGAATATGCCTAAGGTAGATTCTGAATTGTATTTCTATATTGATGAGAAAAACAACCAGGTTGAGTTAACTGAAAAAGGTATTGAACTGATTACCCAATCGGGCGAAGATCCACATTTCTTTGTATTGCCTGATGTAGGTACTGAAGTTGCCGAATTAGAAAAATCTGATCTGCCTTTAGAAGAAAAAGTGGTTCAAAAAGATGCCTTAATGCGCGATTATTCGGTAAAAGCAGAACGTATCCACTCGGTAAACCAATTATTAAAAGCCTATACTTTATTCGAAATTGATGTAGAGTATATCATCGACGAAGGAAAAATTAAAATTGTTGACGAGCAAACTGGCCGTATTATGGATGGTCGCCGTTACTCTGATGGTTTACACCAGGCAATTGAGGCTAAAGAAAATGTAAAGGTTGAAGATGCAACTCAAACTTACGCAACCGTAACCTTGCAGAACTATTTCCGCATGTACCACAAACTTTGCGGTATGACGGGTACTGCAACAACAGAAGCTGGCGAGTTTTGGTCGATCTATAAATTGGATGTGGTAGAAATCCCGACCAACAGAAATATTTCGAGGATTGATGAGCAGGATTACGTTTATCGTACCGTTCGCGAAAAATATAATGCTGTTGCTGAAGAAATACAATACCTGGTTTTCCCATATTCTCATTACGAGACTGAATACGAAACTGATAAAGAGGGTAATGTAAAACAGAAAGATGGCAAGCCGGTTGTTAAATACGACCAAACAGGTAGAGCTGTACCTAAATTGGATGCTAAAGGTGCGTTAATTCCTGCAGTTAATCCTGAAACAGGGCAACTTGAGCCAAAAGCAGGTCGCCCGGTATTGGTGGGTACCACTTCTGTAGAGATTTCAGAGTTATTAAGCCGTATGCTTAAACTCCGTGGAATTAAACACAATGTATTAAATGCGAAAATGCACCAGAAAGAGGCCGATATTGTTGCCGAAGCTGGTCAGGCAGGTACTGTAACCATTGCAACGAATATGGCTGGTCGTGGTACCGATATTAAATTAGGTGCAGGTGTTAAAGAAGCTGGCGGTTTAGCCATTGTAGGTACCGAGCGTCACGAATCCCGTCGTGTAGACAGGCAGTTACGTGGTCGTGCAGGTCGTCAGGGCGATCCGGGTTCGTCACAATTCTTCGTTTCATTAGAAGATAACTTAATGCGTTTATTTGGTTCAGAGCGCATTTCTGGTATCATGGTGCGCATGGGGATTGAGGATGGGGAGGTGATTCAACACTCTATGATTACCAAATCTATCGAGCGTGCGCAGAAAAAAGTAGAAGAAAACAACTTTGGTATCCGTAAACGTTTATTGGAGTACGATGATGTGATGAACTCACAGCGTACCGTAATTTATGCTAAACGTAAAAACGCTTTATTTGGCGAACGCTTAGATGTGGATATGAACAACATGGTTTTCGATGTTGCTGAAGATATTGTAAGCGAATATAAACAAGAAGCAAATTATGATGGTTTCAAGCTGGAAGTCATTAAAAACTTCTCTTTAGATACGGAAATTACTGAAAAAGAATTCTCTTCAACCAATATCCCTCAGTTAACTGAAAAGTTATTTGAAGAAGCAGAAGCATTTTATGCACGTAAATCAGAAGCTATTATTCAACAATCGTTACCTGTGTTAACCCAGGTGTACGAAGAGCGAGGAGAGCATATTGAACAGATCGTGGTGCCGTTTACAGATGGGATCCGTGGTATCCAGGTAGCGGTTGATTTGAAGAAAGCTATCGACAATAAAGGAAAAGAGGTCGTTCGTTCATTCGAAAAAACCATTGTTTTAGCCTTGATCGATGACAGCTGGAAAGAGCATTTACGCGAAATGGACGATTTGAAACAATCGGTACAAAATGCAGTTTATGAGCAAAAGGATCCATTGGTAATTTATAAAATGGAAGCGTTCAACTTATTTAAAAACATGCTTAATGCGGTTAATAAAGAAGTAGTAAGTTTCTTGTATAAAGGCGGTATCCCGGTTCAGCAAGAACCAGATCAGGTTAGAGAGGCACCAGCTCCGGTAAAACAACCGAAGTTGCAGACTACTAAACAAGAATTTGGTAGAGAAGAACCAGGTATCGAATTTGGCGATACGCGTGAGGCTGTTCCACAACAGCCAATCCGTAAGGAAGCAACTGTTGGCAGAAATGAACCATGCCCTTGCGGTAGTGGTAAAAAATACAAAAACTGCCACGGCGCGAATTTATAATCAATACATATAATAGCTTATTGAGCCCCGACAAAAATGTCGGGGCTTTTTTTTAAACTAAATTTTTAATTCTCGAATTAACACCTATATTTAGGGACGGTCAATTTGAAATTGGTAGGCAATTTCTTACTGACTAATCAACTTAAAAATGGAGTCTGGAAACCATAAAAAACGGGGCGTAACTGAAAAGCCATAAGAGTAGGAAACACACACAAACACACACACAAATGAAAAGAATTTTTAACATTGCCGCTGTTTCAGCGACATTGCTGCTATCGAGCTGCGCCACTGTTTTTACGGGCACGAAACAAACCGTTCAAATCAATTCTAATCCTCCAGCCGCTACTATCGAAGTAGATGGGGTTAAAGCAGGGGTAACACCTATGGCTGTACCCTTAAAAAAAGGATTTACCGGACAAACCATCTCATTGAAACTTGATGGTTACGAAACCAAAACATTTCAACCCCAAACCGCATTTAATGCTGTGTCTGTCATAAATTTCTTGTTTATCCCAGGCTTTATTATTGATGCTGCTACAGGTGCAATGATGAAATACGATCCAAAAGTTTATGAATTTACCTTGGAGCCTAAAAAGTCGAATTAATCATAACTTACTTGAAATAATGCTAAAACCCAGGTTTCGTAAAGAAATCTGGGTTTTTATTGGAATCATCATATAGTTGATCGTCATTTTGGCCTAGTGGAGAAATCTATAAATTAATTTATCTAATCAATTTTCTGAATTGACTGAAATGAGGTAGGTAAAGGATTACAGCATTATGTTGATTTCATTTATATTTTTAGTATTTTTGAGTATGAGAACTATAACACTAGATATTTTAAATGATAGAGCATTAGATCTTTTAAAAGATTTAGAATTGCTTAAAGTTATTCGTTTGAGAAGAGATTCTAATACTCAGGATGTCTCTGGTAATGATCTGATCTCAAAATATAAGGGTTCGATGCAAAAACAGCCAATTTCAGAAGTAGATGAACAATTAAACATTATACGAAACGAGTGGGAATAAATTATCTTTGGGATACGAACACTATAATCTATTTCCTTCAAAGGCAATTTACACCAACATCTGAAAAGTTTATTGACAATATTGTATCAACCAATCAGCCTGCCATTTCTGCTATCACTGAAATTGAACTTCTTTGCTGGAAAACTGCCACTGAAAACGATTTACTCATATTAAGAAACTTTATTAAAGATTCTTATGTCTATGAACTAAGCCAGGAAATTAAGAATCAAACTGTAGAGGTACGCAAATATTATAACATAAAATTACCGGATGCAATAATTGCTGCAACAGCTATCGTGAATGAACTTACGATCATTACAAGAAATGCTAAAGACTTTGAAAAGATACCGCAACTAAAGGTTTCTAATCCCTATACCATTTAAGATTTTCTCCCAAATAATAACTATTTGCTTAACCCATAAAGAATGCCGATTTTTGCAACGATTTCGGCATTCTTGTTGTTAAGAAGAAGTGAGACGATACATCTCCTCATCAAATGCCAATTATTTTGCTCATGAAAACTATAATAACTTTTATATCTTGCTTATTTCTTACCATAACTGCTTTTGCACAAAAGGGCGAAGTAACGGTTATAAAAGATCCTTTAATCGATAGTTTAATTGCCAAACGGTTACAAGTTTATAAAACTTCAGGTGAAGTAAAACCAGGCAAACCGATTGTTTCTGGCTATGGTTACCGGGTACAGATTTTTTATGGATCAGACCGGCGTGAAGTTTTTAATCAGCAGGCACGTTTCAAAGGATTATACCCTCAATTAAATACCTATCTCACTTATAAAGAGCCTAACTATTACGTTCGGGTGGGCGATTTCAGAAGCCGTTTAGAGGCACAGCGCCTTATTAACGAACTCAGACCAACTTTTCCTACACTGTTTATTTTTAGGGAAAAAATAAATGCACCAACTTTAGATACCACAACAACCAATGATCAAAAATAAAGTACAGGAACTGGCCGCTCACATTTTTAACGATGTAGTAGGTTATCGTCAACATATCCATGCCAATCCCGAATTATCTTTTAAAGAATTTGAAACTTCATTGTTCATTAAGGATAAGTTAAAGAAATGGGGAATAGAATATACCGACTGTGCCAATACAGGTGTGGTAGGTTTAATTACAGGTAATCAGCCATCTGATAAAGTTATTGCCTTACGTGCCGATATGGATGCTTTACCTATTCATGAGGCAAATGACAAACCTTATCGTTCCAAAAATCATGGCGTAATGCATGCCTGCGGTCATGATGTGCACACTTCTTCACTTTTGGGAACAGCTTATATTTTAAATCAGCTGAAAGATGATTTCGGTGGAACAATTAAACTGATTTTTCAGCCTGCTGAAGAACTTTTGCCAGGTGGAGCAAGCATCATGATCAAAGAAGGTGTACTTGAAAATCCAAAACCAAATTATATTGTTGGTCAGCATGTAATGCCGTTGATTGATGCCGGTAAAGTGGGTTTCCGTTCGGGTATTTACATGGCTTCTACAGACGAACTTTATGTTACCGTAACCGGGAAAGGTGGCCATGGCGCACAACCACACCAAAACATTGATCCGGTTGTAATCGCTTCACATATCATTATTGCTTTGCAACAGGTGGTGAGCCGCAATGCCGACCCACGTATTCCATCCGTTTTATCTTTTGGTAAAGTAATTGCCAATGGTGCAACCAACATTATTCCGAATGAGGTTAAAATCGAAGGAACATTCAGGACCCTGGATGAAAACTGGAGAGATGAAGCGCACAAACGCATGAAAAAAATGGCCGAAGGCATTGCCGAAAGCATGGGCGGAAGCTGCGATTTTGATATTCACAGAGGATATCCATTTTTAATTAACGAAGAAAAACTAACGGCAAATGCAAGAGCCTTTGCTGAAGAGTTTTTGGGTAAAGAAAATGTAGTCGATTTAGATATCTGGATGGCTGCTGAAGATTTTTCTTTCTACTCGCAGGTAACAGATGCCTGTTTTTATCGTTTAGGTACTGGGAATGCAGCAAAAGATACACAATATTCAGTGCATACACCAAGGTTTGATGTGGATGAAGATGCCTTGAAAATATCAACCGGATTGATGGCTTATATAGCTTTAAAACAACTAGGGAATTAGGATGGGAAATGTAAATAAGTAAGATGGATGATGGAGGAGTTCAAGTTCCATCATCTATCTTCAAGCATCCGTTTTACATTTTCCATCTCACATTTTCCATTTTACATACCTTACTTGCATGAAAAAAGTCTTTCTGTTTTTACTGTTAATCCCGCTCTTTTATAAAGGTTTTGCTCAGGAAATCAACCGTTTTAATCCGGACACTATTAAAACCATTGTACTCGATTCGGCTGTAAATATTAAGGCCGAAAAGTTGAATGTAGAAACATTTATCAGAAAGGTGATGTATGATACTTCCTTTTATCAGTCGTTTAGGGATATGAAACGTTATACTTTTATTGCCGAAAACCGGATTTACAGTTACGATAAAAAGAATAAGGTTGATGGAAAAATTTACCGTAAAATCCGTCATAACAATAGCGGACATTATAAAATGGAATACCTGGTAAAACAGGATACCGGAAAAATTTACAAAAAAAACGGAAAATACCAGTTATATACGGTAGAAATGTTCGATTACATTTTTATGAATGCTTATAATACTGATTTTGTACCTAATGCACCCAATCCTGATGGAAAAGGTGGAACAAATGAAAGTTATAAAGACAAACTGAAAACCTTGATTTTTAACCCAGGCAGACCTGTAAAAGTGCCTTTTATCGGCAGTAAAACTGAAATATTTTCGGCGAATATGCGGCAGTATTACGATTATGGCTTTACAAGTGGTACTTATCTTGATTCTATACCAGTGTATCGCTTCAAGGTTTCAGTTAAGCCTGATTTGAGCAGCTGGACAAAAGATGGCATTATGATCAAAGAATTGGTTACCATTTTTGATAAACGCAATTTTAATATTCTTGGCCGTTATGTCGACATGAAATACAGCAACATGCTGTTTGATTTTGATGTTCAGATGAATATAGAAATGGGTTATTTCGGAGAGGATAAATTACCAACCAAAATAACCTATCAGGGTAACTGGGATTACCCTTTTAAAAAAGAAGAAAGAGCAAGTTTTTTAATTGTACATAAAGATTATAAACTCGAAAAGGGCAAATAAGGATTCAACTATCGCCTAAAAGATTTATTATCTTTAAACGATTATTTAAACCGATTAATATGCAACTTTTTTCTTCTGTAAAATTCAAAATATCCATTGCTTTATTGCTGTTTTTGGGTATCCATGTGCATGCGCAGGTGCTTTCTTCAAAACAGATCGATAGCGTGGTCGAAAAAACGTTAAATACCTTTAATGTTCCCGGAATTGCGGTTTCTGTAATCAAAGATGGTAAAATTATTCATTTAAAAGGTTACGGTGTTAGTTCAATTAAAACCAATAAAAAGGTTGATGAAAGTACCCTTTTTGGCGTTGCATCAAACACAAAAGCTTTCACCGCTGCAGCTTTAGGTATGCTGGTTGATGAAAAGAAAATTACCTGGGATACAAAAGTGACAGATGTAATTCCGGAGTTTAAAATGTACGATGCCTATGTAACCAGTGAATTTACCATCCGCGATCTGCTTACACACCGCAGCGGTTTAGGTTTGGGTGCAGGCGATTTAATGATCTGGCCTGATTCATCAACGGTAGATAAAAAGCAACTGATTCATAACCTTCGTTATCTAAAACCTGTTTCCTCTTTCCGCACCAAATATGATTACGATAACCTGATGTACATTGTTGCCGGAGAAGTGATAGCAAGGATTTCGGGAGTTACTTATGAAGATTTTATCGAAGGAAGAATCATTAAACCATTAGGCATGACTAAAACTGCTGCTTCATGGTACCGTTTAAAAGATAAATCGAACGTAATTGATGGACATGCACCTTACGAAGGTAAACTGCTTCCCGTTGGCTTAAGCTTTGGTGAAATCGCCAATGCAGCAGGAGGAATTTACTCAAACGTTACCGATATGAGTAAATGGGTAATGGCAATGATCAACGGTGGTAAATATGGAGAAACCCTGGATAAAAAGTTATTCAGCCCTGTAGTGGCAAGAGAACTCTGGACCCCGCAAACCATAATTGCAGGCGGTAATCCGGCAGCTTTTAGCAGCTATGGTTTAGGCTGGTTTTTAAGTAATGTTAGCGGTAATTTTCAGGCAACACATACAGGTGGTTTATCAGGTATTGTAACGCAGGTAACCATTCTTCCTGAACTGAAACTCGGAATCATCGTGTTAACCAATCAGCAGTCTGGTGCCGCATTTAATGCAATAACCAATTCGATTAAAGATGGTTATTTAGGGATTAAAGGTCAGGATAGGATTAAAGCCTACAACGATAATAGATTAAGAAACGAAAGACAAGCAGATGATATGGTCGCCAAAGTTTGGAGCGATATTGCTGCTCAACAAAAATTATCGACTTCGAAACCTGATGCTAAAAATTATTATGGCACTTTCCGCGATTCGTGGTTTGGCGAAGTAACCATCAGTGAAGTAAACGGTAAAATGCATTTTCAGGCTAAAAATGCACCAAAACTGAGAGGCGATATGACTTACTATAAAGGAAATACCTTTATTGTAAAATGGTACGACAGAAGCTTGGATGCTGATGCCTTTGTTAATTTTAGTTTAGATAACAATGCTCTGGCCGATGGTTTTAAAATTGAGGCTATTTCTCCATTAACCGATTTCAGTTTCGATTTTCAGGACCTGGATTTTAAAAAGACCGATAAAAAATAACCTAACCAATTATACGCGATGAAAACAGTAATAAAAACAAGTATTTTACTAAGCTTTTGCTTAATTGCATTAACCTCAATGACATTTAAACCAAAACGAATTATCTTTTTCGGCGATTCGATTACCCAACAGGGTGTTTCTAAAAATGGATATGTAACCCTGATCAAAAAATCACTCGATTCTACAAAATATGATGTAATCGGTGCCGGTATCGGCGGTAATAAGGTTTACGATCTTTATCTGCGTTTAGAAGATGATGTGCTAAACAAGAAACCTGATTTAGTAGTGATTTATGTAGGTATTAATGATGTTTGGCATAAACAATCATCCCATACCGGAACCGATTATGATAAATATTTAAAGTTCTATCAGGCTTTGATCAATAAAATTCAGGGTATAGGCAGTAAAGTGGTATTGGTTACCCCATCAGTTGTTGGTGAGAAAAAAGATGATACCAATGAGTTAGATGCTGATTTGAATAAATATGCTGCGGGTATCAGAGAGTTGGCTGCAAAAAACAACCTTCCGGTATGCGATTTAAGAAAGATTTTCGCAGAATACGAAGCAAAAAATAATCCGGAGGATAAAGAAAAAGGCATTTTAACCTTTGATAGAGTACACTTGAACGAAACCGGTAATAAATTGGTGGCTGATCAGTTATTGCCCTTGGTTAAATAATAGGTTTTTAAACCGCAAAGCGGGCAAAGTATTTCGCAAAGAACACAAAGAAATTTTTCTCTGTGTTCTTTGTGTTTTTTCTCTGTTATCTTTGTGGTTAAACAAGCCGATTCGTCATTGCGAACCGAATAAAATATATTTTACATTAAAAGAAAGGTAAAGGCCCCTTAAGGGGTTTGGGGTTATGATAAACCGCGAAACGATAGATAAGATAATGGATACCGCCCGTATTGAGGAGGTAGTTGGGGATTTTGTGCACTTAAAAAAACGCGGAACCAGTTTAATAGGCAATTGCCCATTCCATGGCGAAAAAACACCTTCCTTTCACGTATCTGTAACTAAAGGCATTTACAAATGTTTTGGTTGTGGTAAAGGTGGAGATTCAGTGCGCTTTATTATGGATCATGAAAAATATTCATATCCGGAAGCACTTAAATTTTTAGCCAATAAATACAATATAGAAGTTGAGGAAGCCGAATTAAGCCCTCAGGATGCCGAAGCACAAAGTGCAAAAGAAAGCCTTTATGTTGTTTCGCAATATGCTGCTGCATTTTTTGTGAAGCAACTTTGGGAAACAGACGAGGGTAGGGGCATAGGCCTCAGCTATTTTAAAGAGCGTGGTTTTAGAGAAGATATTCTTAAAAAATTTGAGGTAGGCTATTCTCCGGATGTTTGGGATGCGATGACGCAAAGCGCAACCAACGCTGGTCATAAATTAGAGTTTTTAGAAGCTACCGGATTATCCATTAAAAACGATAATGGTAAAATTTACGATCGCTTTCGCGGTCGGGTAATGTTTCCTATCCACAACTTTACTGGCCGGATTATTGGTTTTGGTGGCAGAACATTAAAAACGGATAAAAACGTTCCAAAATATGTAAACTCGCCTGAAAGCGAAATTTACCACAAATCGAACGTGCTTTATGGCTTATTTCATGCCAAAAAAGCCATCCGCGATTTAGATAACTGTTACCTGGCCGAAGGTTATGCGGATGTACTTTCGGTTCATCAGGCCGGAATAGAAAACGTAGTGGCCTCATCAGGTACTTCGTTAACGGTAGAGCAGATTAAACTGATCGGGCGTTTTACCCAGAATATTACCATTCTATTTGATGGCGATGCTGCGGGGATTAAAGCCTCGCTCCGTGGTCTGGATATGATTTTGGAAGAAGGACTGAACGTGAAAATCGTTTCCTTCCCCGATGGCCATGATCCTGATTCGTATATGCATCATGTGGGGGCAGGGGCATTTAAAACCTATCTTGAGGAGAATAGAAAAGATTTTATTTTATACAAGGCGAATGTGCTGCTTAAAGATGCGGGTAATGATCCGATCAAAAGAGCAGGTATTATCCGCGATATTGTAGAAAGTATTGCTAAAATTCCAGACCCAATTAAAGCTTCGGTTTTTATCCGCGAGTGTAGCAGTTTGCTCGAAATTGATGAGCATATCTTACTGAGCGAATTAAATAAAATGCGTTCGGCTAAGCTCAAAAAAAGCTTTGATAATAACCAGCGTGCAACGCCTTCTTCAAGTCCAAAACCATATTCTTCGGGTGCACCGGAGCCGCTTGGTCCGCCAGATGATTTATGGGATGACAGCGCAGGCCCTATGGGCCATGAGCAGCCTGTAGAAGATAATGAGCATCAGGAAAAGGAGATTGTCCGTTTATTACTGGCTTTTGGCCACGAATTTGTAAACTGGGATAAAATTGATGACATGTACATTGGCTCCTTCATTATGCAGAACTTGAGCGATGTAGAATTTGATGATCCACTTTGCAAAAGAATTATTGATTATTATAAATCAGAAATCGACAACGGTAGATTACCTACATCGAACCACTTTGTTAAACATGAGGATAGAGATATTGCCGATTTGGCCATTACACTTTCAACTTCAGAATATGCATTGAGTGAAAACTGGTTAAATAAACACCTGATCTATGTTAAAGATGAATCGATGAATTTAAAAGCGACTATTTTAGGTGGTATTTTTCACCTCAAAAAACGTAAAGTCGAAAAAATATTGATGAACCTGTTGAAAGAAATTAAAGAAGAAAAGAACGAGGATAACCAAATGATTTTAATGCAGCGTTATGGCGTGATTAAAGGTGTAGAAAGAGAGATTTCTAAATTTCTGGGTTCTGTTATTGTTAAGTAAATTACAGATAAAAGGGTTAATGTAGAGAAGTCGTCATCTCGACTGAAGCGTAGCGAAATGGAGAGATCTATTTAAACAGATTTCTCGACTGCGTTGCACTCCGCTCGAAATGACGGTTTTTCCAGCATGACGATTGTCCAGTGAAAAATTCGATCATTCAATAATTAGATATGGCGCTTCACAACGATTTAGGTAAAGAAGGAGAAAGCATTGCCAAAAGGTATCTGGAAGATAATGGATACGAGATTTTAGATGAAAACTGGACGCATGGTAAGGCCGAGGTCGATTTAATTGTATATAAAAACGGCATTATGGTTTTTGTAGAGGTTAAATCCCGGAGTTCGGTTGCTTTTGGCGAGCCAGAAGAATTTGTACATAAAGCGAAACAAATTCAGATGGAATTAGCCGCTAATGCCTATATTGAAATCATGAATCATCAAAATGATATCCGTTTTGATATTATTGCGATTATCTTTACAAAAAATAAAAATTATAATTTAAACCATATAGAAGATGCGTTTTGGCCTGAAGATTAACCCCATTAAAAGTTTCTTATTTATCGGAATTGCACTTGCATTCGTGAGTTCTTGTAAAGACAGTTCTACCACAACTTACCGTAGCTTCCTTTCGCCGATGACTGGTCTTAATGTGCCATCAGGAAACGAATTTGATGTAAAAGTACAGTTTGGAACCGAACCCAAAGTAGATTCTGTAGTTTACCTGATCGATACCATCAAATTGGTTTCAAAAACCGATACTTCTGCCGTTAAACTTAAAACTGAGGGTTTAAAATTGGGGAATCACCTGATCACTGCAAGAATATTTGGTGGTGGGAAATCAGAAGATTTAACCTCAAATATTAATGTGTTAGCGGCTCAGGCTCCAATGGAGTATACTTATAAAGTAATTAAAACCTTGCCTCACGATACCTCTTCGTATGTAGAAGGTTTAGAATATCATGACGGCTTTTTCTACGAAAGTGCCGGCGATTATGGCCATTCGAGTCTGCGTAAAGTAGAACCATCAACAGGTAAAATCCTTCAGAAAGCAGATTTGGATAAGCAATATTTTGGCGAGGGCATCACAGTAATCGGAAACAAAATTATTCAGCTAACTTATCGCGAAAAAGTTGGCTTTGTATATGATAAGGCTACGTTTAAAAAATTATCTGAATTTTCCTACACCACCGGCAGAGAAGGATGGGGCTTAGCTTTTGATGGCGATAAAGTATTGAATACTGATGGTTCTAACACGATCTTTTTTCTGAATAAGGATACCTATCAGAAAATTGGTTCGATTGATGTTTTCGATAATAAGGGCCCGATTCAAAATCTGAATGAACTCGAAATTATTGATGGTAAAATTTATGCAAATGTTTACACCACTAATGATATCCTGATTATTAATCCAGAAACTGGTGCTGTAGAAAGCAAGATCGATCTATCAGGTTTGTTGCCTGCTGATTACTTTAAAACCGAAGATGAAAAGGCCAATAATGTATTAAATGGAATTGCTTACGATAAATCAGGTAAAAGACTTTTTGTAGCCGGTAAAAAATGGCCGCATATTTTTCAGATAGATTTGGTTAAGAAATAAGTATGATCGTCATTGCGAGAAGGCTTTTTCAGCCTACGAAGCAATATTTATAGGAGGGTCGCAAGCATGAAAGATTGCTTCGTCGTTCCTTCTCGCAATGACGATTCACATATTAATCCTGTTTCTTCGGTTCGTCTAAATAACCATTAAAAATGATGGGCTGTTTATTCATGCTACTAGCTGTTAGCGAAGCATAACCATTGGTCGAAATATTAATAGTAAACCGGTAATTTTCTCTTGTTACATCCTTTGTATTAATCTGGATAATATAGGTTCCCTTTTTATTTTTAGATTCAGTATAGGTGAAATTTTTTGAAGTAAATTTGATACCACCTTGTGTCGGATCCATCGGAGCCGAAAAAGATCTTCCAAAATAAGGCAGATAAGCAACAATACTGTCTTTTGTAACCTTCACATCGTATTGCGATCCCGATAGGTTTATTGAAGAGCCCCCCTGACTGCCTGGCATCATTGCCAATACTCTGTTAACATCATTGTTAGACATAGGCACTGCTGTGTTGGCAATAAAAGTATAATTTTTATCCGCAACGATTTTCACTGTAGTTTCTTTATCAGTTTGGGCAAAAGAATGAAATCCTATCGCAAGAAACGCGATGCTCAATATTAAATTTAAACGTTTCATAATGTGTGTTTTAAATGTGTGATAATTTAAAGATGCACAGATTTGAAAGATTCCATAATAGTGCCAAAAAATGAAAGGTAACGTGAATTTAACAATTTTAGTTTTTATGTAAAGGATTTACCTTTTCAGAATAACTCGATTTATATAATGGATTATCTTTCTCAGTTGCCGAAGCGCCTAATGCGGTGAATTTATAGTTGCCAACAGGCAGGTTATTCAGTTCTATTTCACCGTTTTCGTCGGTAATTAAAGTAATTAAACTGCCGCCAGGATTTTTACCGCCTTTAACAATTACTCCCCCGATTGGCGAGCCTGCTACCCGCGATTTGGGATTAGTGGAAGGTACTGAAATGATAAATTTATAATTCCCGATGCTGGAATTATTAAATTCTATTTCTCCATTTTGGTTAGTCACAAGCATCAAGGTAATGCTCTCCGGGTTTTTGCCGCCTTTAACTACAATGCCACCTATTGGTTGCCCGGCCACAAAACTTACTTCGCCTGTGGTTACATCTAGCTTGCCTTTAATCGATTTCATAATGCAAGGGAAATGCGATTCCGGGTAATTTAATTTGCAATAATCACAGTAATGCCCCTCTGCGGCATGAGTTCTTGACGATTGCGTATTTGTTTCTTTGCTTTCCGTTGATGTACTGGTTCTTTTAACCTGAGCCTGGATGGTGAATGAAATGCATAGCAGAAATGCTGCTATAATAGCTCGTTCTTTCATAATATTTGATTAGTTAACATAAAATTAATCAAAAAATATGGCTCTTGCTAGTTTTTGAACATCGGGATCGGGCAACAGATTGTGTTTATGGTTATTTCTTTTTTGATGCCCTGGCATGGGGGTTGAAAGCCAGGGCAAGGCTTACCCAAAAATCGAGTTCATCGTTTCTTTCCAGAACATCTTCTGATACTGAAACATAACCCTTCATTGGTCTGCTGCCCATTACCATTTGCTGCCAGCCATCTTTATCCGATAAGTTTTCCAGGCTATTGGGATCGAGTCGTACCATCATACTATTCTTAGAAACACCGATGCACATTTTGCTATTCACCATAAAAATAAGCCCGCTGAACATCTCTTTTTCCTGTACATCTTGCAGATGCATTAAACGTTCGGCCACTCGAAGAGCCAAGGTTTCGTTATATTTCATGGTTTAAATTGTTATTTACGTTTGGCTGTGCCATGCCTAATACCCGTAGCAAGGAAGTATTTTTTAATCAGATCATATTTTTCATTGCAAAATTGCCCAGTCTTCATTTTCTCTGAACTCTCTTTCCTGTTATAGCACTCAAAACAGATCTCGATATATTCGGCTACTAAGCCATTTTCATCTAAAAATACAATTGCATTTCGTGGCTCATAACATCTATATCCCTCTGATTCAGCTATCAATAGCCCTTTGTAGCTTTTGGTAGAGGTGTAGCCAAAGTTATAAAGTACATCGGTAAGTTTATCCACCTCTAAAGCGGATAAAATCTTCTTTTCTTTTAATCTTGTTAAATCTAATTTTTGTTTTTTTTCCAATAGTGCATGGTAAACTTCTTCCTCAACTGGTATGTTGGTCGGAGCTTTAGTGGTATCGCTATAAATGATTTCGGCCATTAACTCCGGTGGTTCAAAAGAAATCAACATCACCTTTTTGTATTGGTTAAATGGGAAAAATCTTAATCTTTCTGCAGGTGAATATTTGTTCCGGCAAATACAAGCCATGCGTTTTTCTAAAACACCATAGTCTGTTCTTGATGGCGGTTCCACAGGTGGCTTTATGATGTCGTATTTTTTATTTTGTGCAAAACACGTAAAACATAACAGGCAAAAAATAAGCGTTAATTTAATGATATGCATTATAAATCCTTTATCCTTAAAATTAATGTTTAAAAGATGTTGAACAAAATAATTTCCTTAGTATCGCTATTTCAGTAAATTTGTAACATGTTATTAAACTGTTATCAGGAAGAATTGTTAGAGGCCGGATGTGATGAAGCTGGAAGAGGTTGCCTCGCTGGTCCTGTCTTTGCTGCGGCGGTAATATTGCCAAAAGGTTTTGTGTTAGAAGGATTAAATGACTCCAAGCAATTATCGCATGAGCAAAGGGCCGCTCTGAGACCAATAATAGAACAGGAAGCTTTGGCCTGGGCGGTAGCTTCTTGTGATCACGAAGAGATAGATCAGATCAACATTTTAAATGCTTCTTTTTTGGCCATGCACAGGGCAATAGAAAAATTACATACCCAACCACAATATCTGGTAATTGATGGCAATCGCTTCAAAACCTATCCGCAGATTCCGCATAGCTGTATCATTAAGGGCGATGGGAAATATTTAAATATAGCTGCTGCTTCTATATTAGCCAAAACCCACCGGGATGAATACATGACCAACCTACACGTGGATTTTCCGCATTACAATTGGCAGCAGAATAAAGGATACCCTACCATTGCACACCGTAAAGCTGTGATCGAAATCGGTCTTTCGCCTTTTCACCGTAAAACTTTTAATGTGAGCGATCCTCAGTTGGATCTGTTTTCTAAAAACGCCTGAAATTTCGTATTTTCACAACATTGTGAAAATTCTGTTAATTACCAAGCGGGTTCCCTTTCCGCCAAATAGTGGTTATCCTATTGTGGTTTATAATACCATAAAAGGTTTGCTGCAACTTGGCGCAGATATTACTTTGTTTAGCCTCAACCCTACAAAAGGAAGAATTGATATTGAAGATATTTACGATCCTATTTTTGAACAGATTAAATACCATACCCACGATTTAGATACCGATGTAAATGTATGGTCGGCATTTTTTAATATTTTCACCAACGAATCTTATAATGTTTCCAGGTATTACAGCGAAGATGCCGCAAGTCAGTTAGAAAACCTCTTACGCGAAAATGTGTTCGATATTATTCAATTCGAGGGGCTTTTTGTTGTTCCTTATCTGGATGTGGTTAAGGCAAATAGTAACGCCAGGCTTATCTATCGGGCGCACAATATCGAATTTACCTTGTGGGAGCGTCTTTCTCATTCAGAAAAGTTTTTAATCAGACGTAAATACCTGGCTTTTCTAGCCCAGCGGCTTAAAGCATATGAAACCGATCAGATTAACCGTTTCCATCATATTTTCGCCATTAGTGAGCCCGATCGGCAAAGTATATTAAGGTTTGGCTGCGAAATTCCGATGTCGGTTTTTCCGGTTGCCATTGATTTAGAAAGATACAAGGTAGATAAAACTAAAACCAGTTTCCCCACACTTTTTCATTTAGGTGCAATGGACTGGAGGCCAAATCAGGAAGGATTAGAATGGTTTTTGGATGATATTTGGCCCGATATTGAAAAGTTGAATAAAGACCTCCGATTTTATATTGCAGGGAAAAATATGCAAAAACATTTCTTCGAGTACGATTCAGAAAATTTGATTGTAGAAGGAGAAGTTTTTGATGCCGTAGAGTTTATGAATTCTAAAGCAATAATGATTGTACCTTTAATTTCTGGCACCGGTATGCGTGTTAAGATTATTGAAGGCATGGCCATGAAAAAATGCATCATTGCCACCACTACTGCGGCTGAAGGAATTAATTGCAGGCATGGCCACGACATTTTAATTGCCGATACCGCTGATGAATTTTACCGGTCAATTTTACAATGTATCATTAATCCAAAACGTTGGGTAGAGATTGGAGAGAACGCCCGTAAAACTGTCGAAAACGACCATGGTGTGCATTTAATCTCTGGTAAAATGCTGAAGATTTACGAAGAATTGGTGCGTGTATAGGTGAATTTCAGAGTTGACAACTTTAATAGGCATCATGAGTGAAAGTTGTCAACTCTGAGTGTCACTCTAATAGATGCTGAAACAAGTTCAGCAGGACGGATGATTAGAAAAATCGTCCAAAAACTCCTTAAAATTAACCCCGAAATTTTGTCTTTTTCTTAGTACTTTTGCGCCAAGAAGAATAACGAATAAAGCCGTCATAATTCACAGAATATCAACTATACTGACTTCATTATCATAAAAAATAAATTTACGGATGAAAAACACCGCATTAACAGAAAAACACATCGCTTTAGGCGCTAAAATGGTTCCATTTGCAGGTTACAATATGCCTGTTACGTATGAGGGTATTAACGCCGAACATGCAACTGTTCGTAACGGTGTAGGTGTTTTTGATGTAAGCCACATGGGCGAATTTATTCTTAAAGGTGAAAATGCATTGGATCTTATTCAACGTGTAACCAGCAACGATGCTTCTAAATTATATGATGGAAAAGTTCAGTACTCTTGCCTGCCAAATCAAGATGGTGGTATTGTAGATGATCTTTTGGTTTACAAAATAGATGATAAAACCTATATGTTGGTGGTAAATGCATCAAACATTGAAAAAGACTGGAACTGGATTCAGCAATTTAATACAGAAGGTGTAGAAATGCATAATATTTCTGATCAAACGTCTCTTTTAGCTATTCAAGGACCAAAAGCGGCTGATGCTTTACAAAGCTTAACCGATGTTGATTTGGCATCAATGGAATATTATACTTTTGTTAAAGGTACCTTTGCTGGTGTTGATAATGTGGTTATTTCTGCAACGGGTTATACCGGAGCCGGTGGCTTCGAGATTTATTTCGAGAACCAATATGCTGATCAAATTTGGGATGCTATTTTTAAGGCGGGTGCACCGTACAACATTAAGCCAATTGGCTTAGGTGCCCGTGATACTTTGCGCTTGGAAATGGGTTTCTGTTTATACGGAAATGATATTGATGATACGACTTCGCCAATTGAAGCTGGTTTAGGCTGGATTACTAAATTTTCTAAATCTTTTACCAATTCGGAGGCACTATTAGCGCAGAAAGAAGCAGGGATTCAAAAAAAGCTGGTTGGTTTCGAAATGATCGATCGTGGCATTCCGCGCCATGATTATGAAATTGCTGATGCCGAAGGAAATATTATCGGTAAAGTAACTTCAGGTACCCAGGCGCCTTCTTTGCAAAAAGCAATCGGTATGGGCTACATCGCAAAAGATTTCACTAAAGAAGGAACTGAAGTTTTTATTTTAATCCGCAATACGCCAATTAAGGCTAAAGTGGTTAAGTTTCCTTTTTATAAATAAGATTTATAGTTAAAGCAGCAATATTTTTTGAAGTGATGGAACTGGAAGAAAATAAATATAATGAGCTGCTTTACCACATTGGGTCAACTTTACAAACGGCGAAGCAGAATGCGATAAAAGCAATTAATGTTGAGCTGATTCTTGCCAATTGGAAAATTGGAAGATATATTGTTGATTTTGAACAACACGGTAAACAGAGAGCCGAGTATGGTAAGGAATTGTTGGTAACGCTTTCTGCAGATTTGAAGTTAAAATTTGGCAAAGGATTTAGCCGGTCAAGTTTGCAGCTTATGCGTTTGTTTTACATAAACTATCCTAAATTTCAGCCTTTAGCAGACGAAGATTTAATTCGCCAGACACTGTCTGGCGAATTCCCAAAACGCCAAACACCGTCTGGCGTTTTTCTTAGTTGGAGTCATTATGCAGAACTTTTAACTATTTCTGATCAGCTCTCCAGAAGTTTTTATGAAGCACAGGCTATAAAAGAAAACTGGAGTTTTAGAGAAATGAAACGCCAAATTGATTCAGCTTTATTTCAAAGACTGGCGCTAAGCAAAGATAAAGAAGGTGTATTAACTTTAGCCGAAAAAGGTCAATTAATTAATAGCTCTGATGATTTAATCAGAGATCCTTATGTTTTTGAGTTTTTGAACATCCCTACAGGCAGTATCATTAAAGAATCGGGACTAGAGAAAAAACTTATTGATAATCTCCAAAAATTTTTATTGGAGCTTGGTAAGGGCTTTTCATTTGTCGCGAGGCAGTTTAAAATAACTGTCGATAATGAACACATGTTTGTTGATATCGTGTTTTATCACCGAATATTAAGGTGTTTCGTAATCATCGACCTGAAAACAAAAAAGGTAAAACATCAGGATATCGGCCAAATGAATTTTTATCTCAACTATTTCAAAGAGGAAGAAAATGCTGAAGGCGATAATGATCCAATAGGAATTATCATTGCTGCAGATAAAAATGAATTTTTGGTTAAGTATGCAACTGGTGGACTGTCCAATAAAATCTTCGTCTCCAAATATCAACTTTATTTACCTGATCAAAAACTCCTGGAAGAAAAGGTAAAAGAAATTATTAATGAATAAATCTCATCGCATGTCAAAAAAAATAGAAGTTTGTTTAACTCCGGCCTTAATCGACTTATACGATATAGAACAGAGTATCGTTGTGGTTATTGATATTTTGAGAGCTACCTCATCTATTACTTATGGGATAGATAATGGTGCTGAAGCGATTATTCCCGTAGCTCAGGTAGAAGATTGTTTAAACTATAGCGATAGCGGATTTTTATTGGCAGCAGAACGAAATGGAGAGGTTGTAGAAGGATACGATTTCGGTAACTCGCCATTCTCTTATACCCATGAAAAAGTAAACGGAAAAACAGTCGTTTTAACCACTACCAATGGTACCAAAGCTTTGCATTTGGCACAAAAAAGAGCTTACCAGGTTGTGATCGGGTCATTCCTTAATTTAGATTCGCTTTGCGATTATCTGAAAAGCCAGGATAAAAATGTGCTTTTGCTTTGCGCAGGTTGGAAAGATCAGTTTAATTTAGAAGACACCCTTTTTGCAGGTGCGGTGGTAAATAATCTCCGCCAAAATTTCGAACATTTTGACGATTCCAGTGTAGCTGCAGAAGATTTGTATTCATTGGCTAAGGCAGATCTGAGAAAATACCTTCACAAATCATCACATAGCCATCGCCTGGCTCAGTTGAATATAGAGGAAGATGTTGTTTTCTGTTTGCAGCTAAATCTGTGCAAAACAATTCCGGTATTGGAAGGCGAACGTTTGGTGGCCTTAAAGAATTAAAAGCTGAAATTTAACCCAAATAGTATAGCGTTTTTTCTAAAATTTGCACCATTAAATTGAGTTTCCTCTGTTGCCCGGTTATTAAAATAAGCTTTATCTACACCAGAGTAAGTATTGATGTTATTGATCTTATAGTCAACTTCTACCTTTAAACTTTTGTTTATTGGTACAGCCAGATTGATATCGCCACTTAACGAAAAGGAATTTGCCTTATGTGTAAAGCTTACAGGTTTTGCAAAATCAGGGATTAAATTCCAGTTCGCTTTTGCCGAATAAGTATAAAAACCGCTTAATACAGTAGCGCCTACACTGAATTTATGCATTTTAAGAATGAGTTCTGCTCCAAAATCGAATCCTTTATATCTTGCTTGATATATAGAGTTTAAACCTTTGCTGTCAGGGTTATTTGCACTTTCTAACAGATGGAATTTTTGTTGATTGTATGAAAGTCCGACAATAGGATTGATGTTAAAATCGCCAAATTTTAGCAGTTGGTAACTAAGCTGTAAACCGGTATTATATAGGTAACCTTTATTTGCGTTGAGCAGATCGAAATAAAAAGCATTCTGCCTGTTATCCTCTGCATAATCAGTATCCTCTGCCTCACCTTTAGTTATGCTGCTGTATTGGTTGGTGGCTTTAACACTGAACCGCCTGGTAATATTGTATTTGATGTCCAGGCCAAAACCAGGCCCTTTAAGATTTTTCCAGATCAGTTCTGATAGTACATTCGGACTGGTTCCGGCCGAATTGCCGGCAATAGACCAATCGAATTTAGATTGCTGGAGACCGATATACGGTTTTACGCTCCACTTTTGAGGAGTGTCTTGTGCTGATACGACTTTACAGAATAGGATAAGGATTGCGCAGGCAAAAAATAGTTTGATAAAGGAAATCCGCAAAGCGATCTGCATATCTAATTTTTTATTTTATAGCAGTAAATTACACATAGTGGTCAATTATACCACTATGTGTAATTGTTTTATTTTTAAAATGGATATACTGAAGCAATAAATGTCTTATCAGTAGGAGATAGTACAGTATTCCATCCCACTTCGTAATCACCGATGGTTAATTCGTTTGGAATAGCATAATGCATGATTGAATATTTATCATAAGCGCTATAATTGGTTTGGGTAGTAGTGTATTTTGCAAATAAGGCATTATCTACTTCTGCCTGGCTCCAGTAATTTGGAGCAGCTGCGTAATAAGCATAAACAGCAGGTTTATCCCAGGGAATAGCTACCAATGGGTGTTGGTGTTCATGGATCATTCCTAAGGCATGGCCAAACTCGTGGATTACTACCCGGCTATATTCAGATTCTGCTGTACTTGCAGTAAACCAGCCGAAGTTCATGGTAGCACCGGTGCTAGGCGTTGATTTTCCTATATAAGACCAGGATCCATCTCCATCTACAAAACTCACCCTGATTTGGGCTGTATTGTCATTTGTTACAAAGTTGAATTTGATGTTCGCATATTGTTCCCAAGCCTTTGCATATTGGATTACTTTAGTCCTGATGGCTGCTGTGCTTCCATTTAAACTTACCTTGATTGTAGTCCCTGGAGTCCATTTTGTAGATTTTAGCACCGCGCCTCTAGGGGTAGTGCCATTTAATGATCTTTCCGTGCAGATCTGAATATTACCAATTGGATTAACAGCAGCTATTTCTGGTTTTTCTAAATCTGCAGTTTCTGTAGGCCTTTCTTTTTTACAAGCGTATAATACTGTAGATAAGGCAAGTGCAGTTAATAAGGTTTTATTTAATTTTAAAAGTTTCATGTTTAGGTTTTTTTAGGTTAATAATGATCTGATTTTTGACTGAAACTCATTTAGAAAATAGTGAATACAGGAATCCTTCTTCTTTGGAAAAGAATAATTTGGTTGAAAAACATAATAGACATTTAGGTTAATTTCCTCTGCGTTTGCAAAGTACAATCCTAAAGTAAAGTAATATTATATCAACACCAAGAAAATTGTAATATTTTTATTGCGTATGTGTATTTTTTAATATAAATTATATAGGTAATTTAATTTATTTTTTTGTATTTTTAATAATACAAAAAAGCGAGTGGTAGACCAATAAATATGATCAATTATTTCGTGATCAGTTCAGAGATTGTCGGACTATTTTTAATCGTAATCAAGGCTTCTTCGTGTGCCAGCCAATAAATGTCTTCAGCACGTTTCATATCAAACGTACTAATTGCTCCTAAACCTTTTGGTTCGATCAATACATTACAAAATTTAGCCTTTCTTTCCATATCGTGGTTGATCGACATGATACCTGCGCGGCCCATTAAATTGGTGATACCTGTAATTTTATCAACTGGCTTAAGGTGGTTACATGATGAGCCTATAATGAAATCGCATTCATCCATTAAAGGTTCGACCGGAAAATTATTTAAAATGCCGCCATCCACATACATCTGACCATCAATCATAATGGGTTTAAAAATGCCCGGTATACAACTAGATGCATGAATGGCTCTGATAAGCGGCCCTTTTGTAAAATAAACCAACCGGCCTTCGCTAAAGTTTACGGCAGCGATGGTTAAAGGTATTTTTAGTTTTTCAATTGAATCTTCTGTAAAATATTCTTTTAAAATTAAAGCAGTATTTTCAATATTAATTAAGCCTAGTGAACCCACTGCCGGGCGTACAAAGCGCCAGAGCTTCGTTTTGAGGAAAATATTTAACCCTTCTTCCGGATCTATACCAGCTGCAAAAAAGGCTCCGGCTATGGCTCCTGCACTTGTTCCACTAATGTGACTAAAGGTAATACCCAAATTGCTAAAGGCTTTTAAAACCCCTAAATGAGCTATTCCCCTAATGCCTCCACCTGATAATACAATGCCAACTTTCATAGATTTAATTTAGGATGATTACTTAAAAGTTCAAATGATCAATTTTATTGCTTAATTGTTGTATTGTTAAATTGTTTTGGCCTTTAAAACTGATAATTAAAAACCGCAAACTGATAACTATCGCTGTTGTTTAGGTTTATACTTCGATTGATTTAAAATCTTTTGCGCATCGTTATCAGCCATTAACTGTTGCAAAGTAACATCAGGATGCGCCTTCATATATTTCTTAACAATTTGCCAACCCATCCATACACCCAATTTTGGTGCCGAATCTCTATTTTCGCCTAAACCAGGGGTAAAAGGTCCTTCAGATAAAAACACCTGGATTTTTTGGTAATCGGTTTCATAGAGGTAATTGTTCTCTAAAAAATATGCCCAAATATCACCCTCAAAATTTTGTACCCAGTCTAATTGTTGTTGAGTATATCCAATTTTGATAGAATCGCTTGAGTTTTCGGGCAAAACCTGATCTAAAAAATATAAAACCTTTCCCTGAAAGATCATTTTAGACAACAACGTTCTATTGTCATCAGGCTCTGCAAACAGTTCTTCATGTGCATACGTCTCGGCTACACGTGGCACAATATATTCAGGTGCAAATCTCCTCGAAAGGTATAGGGGTACACTTTGTACAATCGCTCTATAAAATTTGCTGTCTTTTCCCAGAAACATGTCCAAACCAATGCCCAGATAATTATCACCAACAGGCATTTGATAAGCAAAACCTGAAGCAAAAGAAATAAATTTTGGAATCTTTGCTTTCGGGTAATAATATTTAATGTATTTAAAAGTTTCGTTTAATCCCTCTTCCTGAACTTTTAAGTTTGGGAAAACACTATCTACTTCTTTGCTTAAATCGGTATAGGCCTGATCTTTATATAAATTGGCTAAAGATTCTGTGTTTGAGTATTTACTATCAAGAATCCGGTGGATAAAATCGTCATAAAACAAACCATATTTTGAGTCAAGCTGTTTATCTATGTCAATGATGTTTTTGTTTTTTCCGGCAAATAGTTCTTTATCAAATCTTTCGATTTTAATGTTTACCTGTATACTGCTTACATCAGGTCTGTTACTTTGCTTACAGGAAATAAATGTGATGGCAAAAAGAAAAATTAGATAAATTTGCCAGTGTTTTACGTTATACATCATGTACAACAAATATATATAAACACTTATAGCATGAAAAGAATATCAACAATTTTAATTTTGTCTGTTTTAAGTTTTGGCGCATGGGCGCAAAATTTTCCTATAACCAATTATGGCTTTAGGTTAGGCTTAACTGCTACCCCAACTTTTGGTTGGATTAAACCGGAGCAGGGAAAAACAGATGGAATAGCTTTGGGTTTTTCTTACGGATTAATTGGCGATTTTAATTTTGCTCCAAATTATAGTTTTTCAACTGCGCTAACCATCACCTCTATTAACGGTAAAAGTACAGAAGCCAATGTTTTACCTTATTATGTAGCCAGTAGCAGTACAGCACCAAAAGCTTACGATTTAAAATATAAATTACAATATGTAGACCTGCCTTTAACCATTAAATTAAAAACCGTAAAGACTGATGGGAAACGTTGGTATGGCCAGTTTGGTTTGTCTAATTCATTCAATATCAGTGCTAAGCAAGATGCGGTTACAGGCGGTATGGTCGTTGGCGATAATTTAAATGTGTCTGATAATATCAAACTTTACCGTGCCGGATTAATCATCGGTGGAGGTGGCGAATTTGATATTTCGGGCAATACCAGTATTGTAGCGGGTTTAACTTTTAATAACGGTTTCACTAACATTGTAACAGATAAAGCCAGGGATGTTAGAAATCATTATTTGGCACTTAATTTCGGTGTATTCTTTTAATCTGGATATTTATCCTGGTAAATGATACTCACTCTTTGATACATTAAACATGAAAATAGCATTAGCACAACTTAATTACCACATTGGAAACTTTGAAGCCAACACAAAAAAAATAACGGAAAATATTCAATTGGCTAAAGATAAAGGAGCTGATCTGGTTGTTTTTGCCGAACTGGCTATCTGTGGTTATCCCCCAAGAGATTTTTTAGAGTTTGATGAGTTTATCGCCTTGTGCGAAGGTGCTGCCCAGGAAATAGCTAGACATTGTACAGATATTGCCTGTATTGTCGGTTTACCCGTTAAAAATGAGATTTTACAGGGAAAAGATCTGTATAATGCAGCGTATTTTATAGAAGAAGGAAAAGTTAAGGCAATTGTTAAAAAATCATTATTGCCAACATACGATGTGTTTGATGAATATCGCTATTTCGAACCTGCAACAACATTTAACTGTATCGATTTTAAGGGAAAAAGAATTGCCTTAACCATTTGTGAAGATCTGTGGAATATCAACGATAATCCACTATATGTTTCTAATCCAATGGATGAGCTGATTAAGGAGCAACCTGATGTAATGATTAATATTGCAGCATCTCCTTTCTCTTATACCCATGATGATGAACGTATAAAAGTATTGGCCGACAATGCAAAAAAGTATAACCTGCCTGTATTTTATGTAAACCAGGTTGGTGCGCAAACTGAAATTATTTTTGATGGTGGTTCTTTGGTTTTCGATGCTGATGGAGAGATGAAAGCAGAGATGAAGTATTTTGAAGAAGACCTTCAGGTTTTTGACCTGGAAGAGGTTGAAAGTGTACGCAATAAATACCCGAAGTCGGAAAGATTAACTGATATTGAGCAGATTCACGATGCGCTGATTTTAGGCATAAAAGATTATTTTGGTAAATCTGGTTTCAGTAAAGCGGTTTTAGGCTTATCCGGCGGAATTGATTCAGCCGTAGTATGTGCCCTGGCTTGTCGCGCGCTAGGGCCGGAGAATGTAATGTCCGTTTTAATGCCTTCTAAATTTTCTTCCGACCATTCTATTCAGGATGCTTTAGATTTGGTTAATAATATTGGTTGCATGCACGAAATTGTGCCAATTAAAGAAGTTGCAGAGGCTTTCGATCATATACTGGCTCCAGCTTTTAAGGGCTTGCCTTTTAACCTTGCAGAAGAAAATGTTCAGGCCCGTATCCGCGGAATCATTAATATGGCCATGAGCAATAAATTTGGTTATATTTTATTGAATACCTCTAATAAAAGCGAATGCGCAGTAGGGTATGGTACCTTGTATGGCGACATGTGTGGCGCAATTGGGGTAATTGGGGATGTATATAAAATGCAGGTTTTTGAGCTGGCCAGGTACATCAATAGGGAAAGGGAAATTATACCCATTAATACTATTGTTAAACCACCTTCAGCAGAATTGAGACCTGATCAGAAAGATTCTGACTCGTTGCCTGAATATGAAATCTTAGATAAAATATTATATCAGCATATCGAAAAGAAACAGGGTTCAAAAGCCATTATTGCCCAGGGTTTCGATGAAGCATTGGTAAAACGTATTTTAAAAATGGTAAATATTGCCGAATTTAAACGTTACCAAACCCCGCCTATTTTAAGGGTATCGCCTAAAGCCTTTGGTATGGGAAGAAGAATGCCAATTGTAGGGAAATATATGGCTTAGGTTGTTTTAACTGCTCAATTGTTGGAATTGTTAGGTTAACTGATTAATTGTTTAACCTGAAAATTTGTAAGAAGAGGCTGTCTTATAAATACATTGTGTCATCCTGAGCCTGTCGAAGGACCTTTTTTAAATTTTTTATAAGGCGTTTCGACAGGCTCAACGTGACAAATTCGAAGTGAATACAATTTATGATACAGCCTCTTATATTATAATCTGAATAGCATTATACCAAGCATCTGCAGTTTATTAAACAGATACTTCGTGATTTAACACGACAATACTTTAAGCTAAAGTAGCATCAACTGTAATGGTTGTATTCAATAATTTAGAAATCGGGCAGTTTTTCTCTGCATCGGCTACCAGTTCATCAAATTTTTCTTGTGTTAAATCAGGTACAGAAGCCGTTAAGGTTAAATGCGATTCAACAATTTCACCTTTTGATGGATCAAGGTTAATTTCACATTTAGTTTCCAGTTTATCAGCTGTAAATCCTGCTTCAGTTAAGTTAGCAGATAGTTTCATGGTAAAACAGCCTGCGTGTGCAGCAGCAATTAATTCCTCCGGATTTGTACCAACACCCTCTGCAAAACGAGAATTAAAAGAATATTGAGTATTATTTAAAGTGGTGCTTTGTGTAGTGATATTACCATTACCTTCTTTAATAGAACCTTGCCATACGGCCGTTGCATTTCTTTTCATGATTGGATTTTATTTTTAGATTGTTTAAGACCTAAAGATAAAAATATGTTTGTTTAAAGGAGACAATTCTTTGTTAAGAAATAATGTGGCTATTCAACCTCTTCTGTTGGTTCTTCTTTAACCATCTTGCTTCTTAACGATTGAAAAAGCAATATACCCACACCTATCATAATTGAAATATCGGCAAAATTAAAAACACCTGTTTGGAAGAGGTAAAAATCCATATGCATAAAGTCAGTAACTGATCCATGCACAATCCGGTCATATAAGTTGCCGATACCGCCACCAATCAGAAAACACAAAGCAATTTGCATAGTCATTGGTAAATTACGTTTAGCAAAAAGAAAATATAACCCGTAGCCCAAAAATAATAATGGTAGGCCTGTTAAAATAATTAGTCTGAAAATATAAGGCATATTATCACCAAGACTTAAAAACGCACCACTGTTTTCTACTTTAGTTAAGGTAAAATGGTTTTTTATAATGCTGATCTGTTCGTAGTCGCTGATCTCATTACGCACAATTTTTTTAGAAATCTGATCGCAACCAAAATTTAAAGTTAATAACAAGAGCAATACCGACCAGCGGAGATTTTTTATTTGTTGCATATTTTTATCTGATAATATCGGCATCAACCGGTACGTAACCTAAATGCCTGCTTAACGACATGATTTGACCTTTGTGATGAAACTCATGGGTAATAACATGGGTAAACAATTGCAATGGATTTACCGTTAAAATCTCTCCATTTCTGTGCAATTCCATTTCCTGCAGTTCATTTCCTTTAAATTTTTCGATAAATAAGTCAATATATTCATCTGCCTGGTTAAAATAAGTTTGGCAGTCTTGTAAGGTCTGGTATTTTTCGAAAGGTAAAAACTCCTGTTCAATGCCTAAGGCTCTTTCTCCAATCCATGCGCAATAGGTTTGACAGATATGAACCAGCAAATTTCTGATAGATCCTCTGCCAAACGAACTGTTGTTGGTTAAGAAATCCTGTTCTGAAATGCCTTTGATATAATTTAAAAGGGTATTTCTGGATGATAAAATGAAATCGTATTGTTCTTTAAGCATGGCTAGGTTTCCTGATCCATTTTCTAAACGGAATGATCAAAGCTAAAAGAATGGCTGTAAGACTCAAGATCTTTGCAATAAGATCTCCACTTTTTACATAAAAGGTAATCTCGTCGTTCAGGTTGATGTTAGCTTTTAACGCAGTTCTGGTCCACCATTTGGTACTTTGTGTTACATCGCCACGCTGATTGATGAAACAGGAGATTCCGGTATTTGCCGAGCGGGCTACATCGCGATGGGTTTCAATTGCCCTAAGCTTGGCGTACATCATATGCTGGTCTTTTCCTGAGGTATTTCCCCACCAGCCATCATTCGTAATAATAGCAATAAATTGTGCGCCATCTTTAACCTGTTGGCCAATCCAGTCACCCCATAAGCTTTCGTAACAAACCACTGGTGCAGCACCGATGCCACTTTGCGCATAAAGTACACTCGGTTTTTCTTGCCAGCCCCAGCCGCCAACTGTTCCACCCAATTGAGCAAAAACACCATCTAAAAATGAAAATACTTTTGGGAAAGGCATTTTTTCTACCCCGGGAACGAGCTTAGATTTATGGTAAAACTGGACATTAGCAGAGTTTTCTACCTGCATCGCTGTATTAAAATTGTCGAAATAAAGGCCTTTCTGATTATCAAATTTAGCAGTTATTGTTTTTTTGTCCTGATAAATTTTAATGCTTTCTATACCTGTGATCAATGTCCCATTTTTATACTTTGATAAAAAGCTTTGTAGGTTAACAAAATCAGGATTGCTTCTGATCCTATCTTCATCTGCGTAATTTGGAATGGCAGTTTCCGGCCAGATAAAATATTCTGTGTTGGATTGCCCGATCGAATCGGATAAATGAGTTAAAATTTTAATTTGTTCTGCAGGCGGAATATTCTCCAGTTTTTGATAAGGATCGATATTAGGCTGAACCACCACAACATTACTCGGTGTACCTTTCTGTTCAGCATTAAAATATTTAGTTAATGAAATGCTGATAGGAATAATCACGACTAAAGCCCAGATTCCTGTAGTTCTAAATCTTAAATAGCCAGTTTGTGACTTGAGTTTTTTGTAAGCTTCAAAAGCGAGAATATTGCTCACTAAAATCCATAATGAACCACCATAAATACCTGTATAATCGTACCATTGCGCGAGCTGGTGCATTCCTGCCAAACCATTACCTAAAGTCATCCAGGGGAAGGCTAAATCCCAGGTTTGCTGCAGGTATTCTAAAGCGATATAAAAGGCAATTAACCCAAGGTATGCAATCTTTTTACTGACGTATTTGCCCAAACGGTAGTATAACCAAAAGGCAAAGGTCATTAAAAGTGCACCTAAACCGTAAGGGATTAAGGAAACGGGTAATGCTACTGCCGGTCCATTATAAGCACTAATCGCATTATATACCCAATAAATTGATGCCGTATTCCAGACTAAAAAAGTTAAACCTGCCGTTAAGAAAATTTTTTTTCCCTGTTTTTTTTCTGCGTTACCTGAAATGGAATCGAGCGCAATGAGCAAAGGTACCAAACCGATTAACAACAAAGGTGTGGTAAAAGGCATTGGTGGCCAGGCTAGCCAAAGCAAAAATGCACTTAAGAGGGCGAGGAGGTAAGTTTGTTTAGATTTCATATAAAATTACTTGTCATTCTGACGCAGGAAGAATCTCTAAGCGACAAAGAACTGACTTTGTTTTGGTTAATGTAAGTACAGTGCAACTGTGTTAGGGATGCTTCGTGCCTCAGCATGACAGTATGAATTACAAACTATCTAAAATATCTGCTTTTTTAGCTTCGTATTCTTCCTGGGTAATCAGGTGTTTATCGTATAAAGTTTTAAGCTTGCGTAATTTTAAAGTGGCTTCATCTTCCGGTTCTTCTACAACTTCAGCTATTTGAATAACAGGTTCTACTGGTTCAGGAGTTGGTTCGTAAGCAGGAATTTCGGTTAAAGGCTGCGCATTTAAATTGATGGGAGAGGCCGTTGCACGGTTTTCTTCCAATTTTTGCTGACGGAGAATCTCTTTATATTCTTCCAATTGCTGGTTCGCAGCCTGATGCAATTTACGCGCCTGCACTTTCGGAATAAATTCAGTTACGATATTTTCACCGCTTTGTGGTACACAGATGAACTTAGAGGTAAAAAAATCTTCTTTGAACGAAACCTCTTTAATGTTTTTCCACGAAATATCTTTAAAATTCATCGTTAAGCCCAAATTACCAGGTTCGCAATAAAAAATGCGCTTGTTAGAAATCGCGATGCTATCTGGTAACAAGTTTACTGCAGGTTTTTTCTGTACCGCTAAATATAAAAGTTCTTCACCTGTAGTTAAAAGATCGTTTAATTTTCCAATAACTTTTTCAACCGCTTTTGGGTCTTGTTCGTCACTCAGAAATCTATCTATGCTATTCATAATATTTTTAAAATTGATGTGTGGTTACGTTTTTGATGCTACTCTTCAGCATCTTCATATTTGTTTTTGCTTTTAATGTTAGGTTTCCCCGCTATGCAAATTACAAATTCTCCTTTTAAAGTATTGTTTTCAAAATGTGATTTTATTTCTACCAAAGTTCCGCGAACGGTTTCTTCGAACATCTTGGTCAGTTCTCTGCTTACTGATGCCTGCCTGTCGGCACCTAAATACTGTGCAAACTCCTCTAAAGTTTTTAATAAACGGTGCGGACTTTCGTAAAGTATAATGGTGCGGTCTTCTTCGGCCAATTTTTTAAACTTTGTTTGCCTGCCTTTTTTTACCGGCAAAAAACCCTCGAAACAAAATGCATCTGCAGGTAAGCCCGAATTAACCAAAGCAGGTACAAAAGCAGTTGCACCAGGTAAACATTCTACAGCAATATCATTTTTAATGGCTTCGCGTACCAGAAAAAAGCCCGGATCGGAAATGGCAGGTGTTCCTGCATCAGATATCAGGGCAATTTTCTGTCCTTCGTTTAAAAACCTGATAATTTCTGAAGTGGCCTTGTGTTCATTGTGCTGGTGGTGTGAGAAAACTCTTTTATCAATCCCAAAATGTTTGAGCATTGGAGCACTGGTACGGGTATCTTCAGCGAGAATCAGATCGCATTCTTTTAATATACGGATTGCCCTAAAGGTCATATCCTCCAAATTGCCTATGGGCGTTGGTACGAGAAATAGTTTGCCATCCATATTTCGGTTTGCAGTTTACAGTTAACGGTTTACAGTTTTTTCCAAACTCCTTACCCCAAACTCCAAACTCTTGCTATCTTTGCTTAAAAAATTAAATAATGCTGCAAGTTAACTATATCCGCGAAAATAGAGAGAAAGTTTTAGAACGTTTAAGTATCCGTAATTTTAAACAACCAGAACTGGTAGATGAAATCATTAAAATCGATGAAGACCGCCGTTCTACACAAACTTCCCTGGATAATATTTCTGCTGAAGCGAATGCAGCTGCCAAACAAATTGGCGATTTAATGCGTACTGGTAAAAAAGAAGAAGCCGAGGCGATTAAAGCACAAACTGCTTCTCACAAAGAAAATATCAAAAACCTGAGCGATAAATTGAATGAGTTGGAAACTGCTCAACACAATTTAATTGTTCAATTGCCTAATTTGCCTTATCATTTGGTAAAACAAGGCTCTACTGCAGAAGAAAATGAGGTAGTTTTAACGCATGGCGAACCTGCTCAATTACCAAGCAAAGCTTTACCACATTGGGAATTGGCCGCGAAATATGATATTATCGATTTCGAATTGGGCGTAAAAATTACCGGTGCTGGTTTCCCGGTTTATAAAGGAAAAGGAGCAAGATTACAACGTGCATTGATCAATTTCTTTTTAGATCATGCGACAGCGGCAGGTTATAAAGAAATGCAGGTGCCTCATTTGGTTAATGCAGCTTCGGGTTTTGGTACCGGCCAGTTACCTGATAAAGAAGGACAGATGTATCATTCAACAGTTGATGATTTGTATTTAATCCCAACTGCCGAAGTTCCGGTAACCAATTTATACCGTGACGTAATTGTTAAAGAAGAAGATCTCCCAATTAAAAATACAGCTTATACCCCTTGTTTCCGTAGAGAAGCGGGTTCTTATGGTGCTCATGTACGTGGTTTAAATCGTTTACACCAGTTTGATAAGGTTGAGGTGGTTCAGATTACCCATCCGGATAAATCTTACGAAACCTTAGAAGAGATGAACCAATATGTGCAGTCTTTATTGAAAGAACTTGGTTTGCACTATCGCGTGTTGCGCTTATGTGGCGGCGATATGGGCTTTACTTCTGCTATGACATATGACATGGAAGTATGGAGTGCAGCGCAAGAACGCTGGTTAGAAGTTTCTTCTGTTTCAAATTTCGAAACTTACCAGAGTAACCGTTTGAAACTGCGTTTTAAAGGAAAAGAAGGTAAGGCTCAACTGGCGCATTCATTAAACGGAAGTGCATTGGCTTTACCACGTATAGTGGCTTCAATTTTAGAAAACTACCAAACGGAAAATGGAATTAAGGTTCCGGAAGCTTTGGTGAAGTATACAGGATTTGATATGATTGATTAATCTTCGATAAATCGTCATTGCGAGGCACGAAGCAATCTTAATGCTGTAGCAAAACCTTTTAGTACTTGGCGATTTATTAAAGAAAACGAAGTTTCTCTTGTAGTAAGATTGCTTCGTCGGCAGAAAAAGCCTTCTCGCAATGACGATATATTTCTAATAAAAAAAGCTTTGCAGCAATGCAAAGCTTTTTGTTTTTATAGATAGATGTGTTTTTTGTATGATTATAAAATCAGGATCAACAATAAAATGATGATAATGATTGCACCAACTGAAAGATAAACACCTCCAGATACAGCACGAGCCTGACCTTTTAATTCTCTTAACTCGCTACGTAAAGCTTTACGTTCTGCTCTTGTTAAGTTCGATTTATCCATGTCTCTGATCTCTTCAACACGGGTTTTGATTCTTTCTAGTTTCACTGCTTGTTCTGCAGTTAATTCTGTTGGGTTTTTCGCAGGTTTATCAGCAGCCTGAGCTGAATTAAAACTAATACCTAACGAGAATACCAAGGCTAACGTGTAAATGAATTTTTTCATAATATCTAATTTTTTTAGTGTTCAACCAATACTTAACAAAAAACCTACCAAAATGTTCTGGTAGGTTTTGAAAAGCATTAATTTAAACTATTAAAATTCTTATTTAATCTCGAAAACAGCATTTACTGTGAAATTCAGTTTGATTTTTTTGAAATCAATTTCAGGAGCGCCAGCAGCGTCAGACATTTCAGCTTTCATCGCAAAAGTTCTATAAACCGGTTGTATTACATTATCTCCGCCATCCTGTATTTCAATTACACTACCTAATTTATCGCCTAATGCTTCTACCATGTAAGTTGCTTTCTCTTTTGCCGCCAATAAAGCTTTAATTTTAAGATCTTTTTTCAAACTCTCAATTTTCGAATAATCGTAGCTTTCAATGTTTGTATTGGCAATTCCTTTGGCATCAATTGCTTCTAATATTGCATTAAATTTGTTCAGGTCGTTCACTTTTAAGCGGTATTGTTTACTGGCTAAAAAATCAGGGTTTTTCTTTTTCTCTGTTTCATAATTCCAGCTGCTTAAATTGCTGATGGTTAAGTTTTCTTTTGCAATACCTGCTTTTTGTACGGCGGCAAACAGTTGTTTTTCCAGTTCCGTAATGTCTACTTTTTTCTTTCCGTTTAAATATTCTTTTAGTGAAATACCGATATAAATAATATCTGGTGTTACTTCTGTTTCTGCAGTTCCGCTAACATTAATTTTTCTGCGTAAATCTACTTGTTGAGCCATCGCTGACGATAAACCTAAAAATGCAACCAGTGCAAGTGTTATTAACTTTTTCATATCTATTTTTCTTTGTGTGTACTGTAATGATGTAAAGCGTACACAAATTCCACACCGGGATTATATATTTTTTATTTCATAAACGTTTATCCTTACCCAAAGGCTACAGTTTTTCCTTTTAATAAGCCTATTCGGTTTATTTACAGCACTATAAATTATCCCCTGCCTTGCTGGGAAAAATAAATTAGAATGCAATTAGATATATAAATTTTGGAATAATTCTAAGATTCTATTTTTAGAACCGAATTCTGGCAAAATTTATCAGCCTCTATTAAGGGTAGAAATAAGAATGAAGAAAATTATGCGCTAGGTTTTATGCTTAAATAGACGGAATTATATAGGATTATAAAACCTGGCGCAGCAGAGTTTTCTGCAGAATTTTAATCATGTTTTGCAATTAGGAACTGCAAAAGAATTGAATTGTTGGCTGTTAAACCTTTGATACTTTAACAGCAGTTGGTCCTTTTTGACCCATTTCTACTTCAAACGTAACTTTATCACCTTCTTTAATCTGGGTGATTAAACCGTTTGCGTGAACGAAAATACTGTCTTGTGTTTCAGTGTTTTTAATAAAACCGTAACCTTTACTGTCGTTAAAGAAAGTAACTGTTCCTTTTTTTACAGGATTTTCATCGATGATGTCCTCTTGTCTTGAAATACCAATCTGAATATCTTCTGTATTAATTACTTTCTTTTTCTTCGGATCTGGTGGAGTAGAAGAGATGTTTCCGTTTTCATCAACGTAAGCCATCATATCTTCAAGTGCTAAACCTTTTTTGGCATTAGCCTGACGCTCTTCTTTTTTCTCTTGTTTGTCTTTTTGTTTTTTTAACCGTTTTTTTTCGTTCTCTTTTTTACTGTATGTTGCCTGAGATTTAGCCATATTTTATTTAATTGTTTTGTTTTGAAAGGTGAGTGGAATGTAGAATTATACAAATATAACAATACTAAAGCATAAACACGATTTTATTCGGTTATGCGCTTGTCATTATGGATAACGTTTGATACAGAAACACTGATGGATCCTTCGACTCGGATACCTTTGATAGATTCCAATAGGGCAGTCGTCATCTCGACTGTAGCGCAGCGAAATGGAGAGATCTATTTAGACAGATTTAGCTTCGCTGAGCACTTACGTGGTTCTCGACTGCCTTGTACTCCGCTCGAAAGGACGGCACCTCAAGAAGATTAACATCCGTGGCAATTGTTTTTAATTTTTTACCACAGATGAAAAGGATGAACACAGATAGGGAAAATAAATCTGTGTTTTATTTTTATGATGCCCGGTTTCGCCATTTTTCTTTATCTACCTGATAAACAAAATTCCATTTTAAGGGCTCACCATAATAGGCTACCTCTAATTCCGCGATTTTAATGGCGCCTAATTTTTCTGTCGCTTTTTGTGAACGGAAATTCGTTGCGCCAATGTGCAATATTACTTTATCTACAAATTGAAAAGCATAATCAAACATTAAAGCTTTTAAAGCCTTATTATGTCCTTTTCCCCAAAACTCGCGGGATATAAAAGTGTAGCCAACGGCAACAGAATTTTCTGTTTCATCTAATTCGTAGTATCTGGAACTGCCCACAACTTTATTGGTTTCTTTTTCATATACAATAAAAGCACCCTTCGATTCTATAGCGCCTTTAAAGAAATTTTCGAAAACCTCTCTTTTATAGCGGTCTTTATTGGGGTGTTGTTCCCAGATTAACGGATCTGAAGCTACTGCAAAAAGCGCTTCGAAGTCAGACTCTTTTAACGGAACTACTTTAATTAAATCGTTTTCTAGTGTGGGCTGTAAATCGAAATTCATTTTATTAGGGAATAAAAAACGGCTGGCTTTGCGGCCAGCCGTTTGTAAGTGTGTTTTAAAATTCGTCATTTCCACGCACGTGGAAATCTTAAGATTGTATTACGATTCCCAATCAAGTTAAGAATGACGCATCTCTTGTAACTTAATTTACTAAACCTTCAATTTCTACCACTTCCTGGGCATCTTTCTGATAGTCTACTTTATCAATTTCAAAGCCAAATAAGCTTAAGAAATCAGATCTGTAACCTGGTAAATCACCTATTGATGGTAGTGTTTCGGTTGTTGCTTCTTTCCAAAGTTCTGCAACTTTAGCCTGGATATCCTCGCGCATTTCCCAATCGTCGATTCTGATTCTTCCTTTTTCATCAACAGGAACAGGATTGCCGGTGTATAAGCGGTCAGCATATAAACGTTGGATCTGCTCAATAGTACCTTCATGAACGCCTTCAGCCTTCATCACTTTATACAACAATGAAATGTAAAGCGGAATTACCGGAATTGCAGAACTTGCCTGTGTTACCAATGCTTTATTAACCGATACATAAGCTTTACCATCAATATCCTTTAATTTATCGGCTATTGTAAAAGCAGTTGCTTCTAAATCATCTTTAGCCCGACCAATAGTTCCTTTACGGTATACCGGCTCGGTTAAAGCTGGGCCTATATAAGAATATGCTACTGTTGTTGCACCTTCTGCAAGCAAGTTTTCTGCTTTTAGGGCATCAATCCACATGGCCCAATCTTCGCCACCCATTACAGCAACAGTGTTTGCAATATCTTCTTCGGTTGCAGGTTCGATAGAAATCTCGGTTACGTTACCCGTGTGGAAATCGACCGTTTTATTTGTGTAAGTGCCTCCGATAGGTTTTAAAGTTGAACGGTGTAATACTTCTGTGCCTGGATGTTTTCTTACAGGAGAGGCAAGGCTATAAATCACTAAATCAACCTGACCTAAATCTGCTTTAATCGTTGCTAAAGTTTTTTCTTTAATTTCTTTAGAAAATGCATCACCATTTATGCTTTTTGCATATAAACCAGCGGCATGTGCTTCTTTTTCAAAAGCCGCACTATTGTACCAGCCTGGTGATGCTGTTTTACCTTCGGAAGGTGCCTTTTCGAAAAATACGCCAATTGTAGCAGCCCCTGATCCATAAGCAGCAGTAATGCGCGATGCTAAACCAAAACCGGTTGATGCACCAATTACCAATACTTTTTTAGGACCATCTATAGCTCCTTTAGATTTTACATATTCAATTTGATTCTTTACGTTTTGCGCGCAACCATCAGGGTGTGCAGTTAAACAGATAAAGCCCCTCATTCTAGGTTCGATAATCATTTTTGTTCTATTTTACGTTTTGTAATGTTAAAAATAAGCGCAATTAAGATGTCTTAATGCTCAAATCTTTAACGAAGATAAATTTTTAATCGCTTAACGTTAAATGAAATTTGTTTTTAACTGCAATGATCGCAAAGGTTTTCGCAAAGAAGTAGATGAGATTGGTGTCATTTTTACCACAGAGTTAACGGAGAAAAGGCACAGAGAACACAGATGTTATAGTTACCAATCGTTTTATTCGGTGACTGTGCTTCGGACTTCCGTCCTCCAACTTTCGGAATAATTTTTTACCACCGAGGTAACGGAGAAAAGGCACAGAGAACACAGAGGTATAGTTACTAAGCATATTTATTTGGCGATAGACTTCGGACTCCGGACCTCTGACTTTCGGGCTAATTAACACAAAGACACAAAGAACACAAAGTTGGGCTTATAGAGATTATTAAATGAGACTCCGGACTCCGGACCTTCGACTTTCTAACTATTTAACAACTCTTCTTTAATTTTGCTATAATTCTATTAATTTAGCGCCACACAGATAAAACCGGTTTATCTTTTATGAAAAAAATATTATTCTCTGCCATGGTGCTTATCATTATGGCATCTGGAAAGCTTTATGCACAAACCCAACATCAAAATTCGGGTTGGTTTATGTTTTTAAATAACACCAAATTTAATGATAAATGGGGATTGCAATTTGATGTTCAGGTTCGTTCAGCCGACGATTGGAGTTATGTGAGAAATACTTTGGTGCGGCCTGCGTTGCAATATTTTATCAATAATAAGAGTAATGTTGCGCTGGGTTATTTGTGGCAAACTACTGATATGCATCTGACAGGCGGCAATAACAATCTGTTTCACGAACACCGTATTTTTGAACAGTACATTTACAATCATAAAATCAGCTCGGCATTTGCCAGTCACAGGGTTAGGTTAGAACAACGTTTTATAGGTCGTTCGGGTGAAGATGTGTTTTCGCAGCGCTTCCGTTATTTCGTAAGGTTAGTCCAGCCATTGCAAAAAACTCAGCCAACGTTTACAAAAGGTCCATTTTTGGCTTTGCAGAACGAGGTGTTTTTAAATCTTCAGAATAAGGATAAAATCAATAATAGTGTTTTCGATCAAAACAGGTTATACCTGGCTGCGGGTTATCGTTTTTCGAAGCAGTTTGATCTGGAAGCTGGGTATATGAACCAGGCTACACATGGTGTTTCAAATAATACGATAAATAACATTATTCAGCTGGCCATTTACACCAGGTTTTAATGTTTCAAAGTCATTTTTTGTATAACAACTCTTGCAAAATGTTAAACCTGTTGTAAATGATTGGTCTTTTCACTCACTTTGCCAGGTGAAAAGATTTACCATTCTATTTTTAGCACTCTTGTTTGGCAAGCGGATGCAGGCACAAGAGGCTCAAAGCTCAACAACAGACCATATACCAACTTCAAAAAGCTTATTTAACCCTGAACATAAAAGGAATTTTTCGCGTAAAGGTGATTTCTTTTTCCACTGGGGATACAACAGTTCGTGGTATGGGAAAAGCGATATCAGGTTTCAGGGGCCCAACTACGATTTTACTTTAAAAGACGTAGTCGCACATGATAGGCAATCGAAATTAAGCTGGGCTTATTTAAATCCGGGTTTAATCACTGTACCACAGTACAATATTCGTGTAGGGTATTTTATCAAAGATAATTATAGTATTTCTATTGGCTGGGACCATATGAAATATGTAATGGATATTCCACAAACTGTCGCCATTACCGGACATATAGGGTCTAATATTACTCCTGAAAATGTGGCTACTGGTGCATTGGCAGGCGATTATAATGGACAACTTGTAAATGTTAAAGAAAGCATGCTCACTTATGAGCATACCGATGGTTTTAACTATGCTAACATCGAAGTAGAACGTTATGATGATATCTGGGTAGCACCTGGTGGAAACACTTCGTTAACTTTAGAAACTGGTTTAGGTGGTGGAATTATGGTGCCACGTTCTGACGTACGTTTATTTGGTTTAGGCAGAAACAATCACTGGAACATTTCTGGCTATGGTGTTTCGGCTAAAATCGGACTTAAGTTTTATGTTTGGAAAAACGTTTATTTACAGAATACAACCAAATTTGGAGCTACCAATTTAACCAATGTGCATACCACAGGATGGGATGAGTATGATCATGCCAGTCAGAAGATTAATTACATTGAAAATATGTGGCTGGTCGGCGTTCAGTTTTAAAAAGATACGGAAGGAGGCTTAAGCCTCCTTTTTTGTTTTGGGTACAATGCTTTTCTAAGCTCTCTTTTCCCAGTAACCTTTTTCATCAATAATTTTTAAATAGCTGTTATATGGTTCGTTAGCATGGTAAAGTTGATACAACTGATTGGTTAGCGTAGTGAGAAAGTTAAAGAAAATTGAAAACTCTTCTTCTGAGTTATAAAGCCCGCCCCACTCATTCAATATCCAATTTAATGTTTTTCCATTACGGGTGGTGATCGAAAATTCAAGGTAAGGCATGTTGGCATCCGTTTTTTTGTAATAGTCGCGCTGTAGTGCCCCCAATAACCCTATTTCCTTTACAGGAACCCAAATAAAGTGTATTTCGGAAAACAAAACAGAACCGAAACAGGCGCTGGTAAAGCCTTCTTTACTTAGCGAAATAATTTCTGTCGACTTCCTTTCTGAGGACGCTTTAAACAGTCTGTAAATGGCCATTAACATTAATGGTAAGGAGATTAGCAATAGCCAGGTCGGGAGAATTGGATCTTGAGGTACCAGTAAAACGATGGCTGTTAACGGAATGGTCAGCAAGGTGGTAAAAAGCCAAAACAAAATAGCTGAGTTTTTTTTACCTTTATTAAAATGGAAGCGATAAGTATTCATATTTTTCCAAGACGTTATAAATGTAAAATTTTGCAAAAAAACAGTAGGTAGTTACAAAAAGAAAACCTGGTCTCCCAGTAAAAGTAATTTATTCAGCCAAGTTTACAGCACTTTCTGCCTTTCGTTCTGCGGGATCGATGAAATCGGCGGGAGATAGCTAGGTTATTGTGTTTTAATGTATCCAGGCAGATTTAAGAAGATAAAAGCAGATATTATTTTTAATTTGTGGTTAGCCCCCCCACCGGAGCGTAAAAACATGAAATATCTTGAAGTTATTCCAAATTACAATCTTTCTTTTATCGCGGTTAAATACTGCATTACAGCATCTTCTGCTTTGTGGTTATGCTTAATATCGCTATCGAACAGATCAATCCTTAGCTTTTTATAAAGTTTAATCGCATTTTCCAGCGATCGTATTAACGATGCTTTATTGTATTCGGCAATGGTGCTTTTAAGTAAGTTAAAATCTTCAATAGGGAGCTGAGATTCTACTTTACGCACACCTCGTGGTAGGTTGTTGTTTTTGATATGAAGCAGAGGACCAAACACTACCATTCTTAAAAAGCCAAAAAAATCTAGTGCTTCTAGGTATTCGCCTCTGCCGATTTTTAAGAGGGCATAATGCATCCAGGTCCAAAAGCGATCTTCAATCCATTGGTAGTCTGAGATGGGGAATTTAGCTTCAGTTTGATTAAGAATTTTCTGTAATTGATTGTCTCTATCGATTAATAAGGCCGGGTTTTCTACCCTCATGGCAAATTCGTCAAGCGTTAAAAACTTAATGTCAACATGTAGCAATGGTTTGTCGTAAAGGCAGATCAATACGCGCGGTTCGCCAACATGCTCTCCTGTAAATGCAGAAATCATATTGCCAAGACGGCCAGCATATTGCAGCATTTTCGATTTATCTGTTGATACCTTTTCTTTAGTAACCAAAATGAGGTCGAGGTCTGAAAATTCGTCGATCTCATTACTGAGCCACGAGCCGCCAACGGCTAAGCCGATAACGGATTCGTCACTTTTTAATATCTCTGTGGCTTGTTGAGCAAAGAGTTGTTGAATCATGGATAATTTTCATCTAGTTATTGTGTTTTCTTAATAGATTGCATTGTCGGCTACAAAGCCTCCTTGCAATAACGATCTAAATTCGAAGATCGCCTGCGCTGGACGCCCAACACCCGGCTTCTGTTTGTAATGACAACAATTATACATCCAACAACCTTCTGTGGTAATTAATTTGCCCCAGGTGATAAGTTAAATGTGTAGTGAGGTGAATGAGGAAAAATTCAGTAGATGTTTTTTCTTCAAATACCAGTATTGGATACTCGCCATCCATCTGCTCGTTGTTTACCCGATCCAAAGCGTCGTTAACAACGCTTATAGTTGCTTCAATCATTTTAATCAACTCTTGTTTCGGAATATCTTTTAATGAAAATTCCAGTTCTCGGTTCCGGATATAATCGGTGCTGCCTAAGGTTGCACCAATATAAGTATTTAGGTTGCCCACGAGGTGCAGGCAAAGGTTCCCGGCCGAATTTGCAATGTTATAATCTATGCGCCAAAGATTTGCCTCGTTTTGGTAAGCTTCGATTTCAGACTTTAGCCTGGTAAGATCACGGTTAAAAAGTTTTTTTAGTGTTTCGGTAAGCATCTATTTCAATTAAAGGGTGATTTTTTTTGCACGTTGTGATAGTATTTCTTTTCCATCTTTACTAATCACCAATTGAGCAAGAGGAGCGCCTTTTTCGCCCATCAAGGTAATGAAACAGGTATATAAATTGTCGCCGCTTTTAAATTGGTAATTGTGGTTTCCACCGCTACCATCAGGTGTAAATTTGCCATTGGTTAAAATTAATTTGGGCTTATCGCTCATTTTACTTTTTACCGGCCATGCGGCATAGCGGTAATTGTTGTTGCCAATGTCATCAATCCTGATCCGGTACTGGGCTGTTTCGAAAACAAGAACCGGTTGTGCAAAATTGCTGATTGAGGGGTGAAGGCTGCTTTTTTCAACATTTATCAATCTGGCCTGTTCTTTGGCTTCTAACCTCGATTGGTGATTAACGGCAATTAATTTTCCATCGGTATCAAGCCATAATTCTCCGTGTAACAACATAATGCCACGCCAGCCAACGTCATTCCAATCGGTTTCTATTTTAGCATTAATGATCTTTTTAGTTAAATTATCGTCAAAGACTTCTTTGTAACGCTTTACAAATTCCTGTTTATTTTTAATTGGCGGAACAGGATATGTTCTGTTTAAAGGGTATTTGATTTTGCTACTTAGCTTTTCTATATTTCCGCTTTTAACAGCATTGGTAAAACTGATCACTAGCGGGCGGTATTTTTTATCGAGCGTTTTATCCTGCGCGTAAGCAAGTCTGATGCTACTGATTAATAGAAAGGCTAAAAATATTTTTTTCATGGTTGAGGTGTAGATGAACGAAGATAATCGTTTCAAATCAAAAACAGATCAAGATGTTTTTTGTGGGCTAAAGAAAACATTTTTTTGGTGCGTAGTGCTTGTGCATAACAATAAGTTTCGTCCCGTTTTATGCTTGTACACTTCGCCTCCTCGTACCTCGTTGCTGCAGTGTACCGCTTCAACCGTGGCTAGCTGGCTGGAGTAGTATTTTATATTTGGGGTTAAGTTAATGCGAAAAAATATGGTTCGTGAGGACACGAACCATGGCTGTGGATAAACGAAGATAATTGTTTTTAAATCAAAAACAGATCAATATGTTTTTTGTGTGTTAAAGAAAACATTTTTTTGGAATGTAAGGCTTGTGCATAAAATTATATTTCTTCCTGTTTTATGCTTCAATCCTCGGGCCTTGGTCGTTGCAGGGTACCACTAAGGCATTCTGCACAAGCAAAAATAATTTAACCACAGATGGAAAGGATGCACACAGATATTAAAATCCGTGTTTATCTGTGTGCATCTTTGGTTAAAACTCTTAACTTAATGATGTTAGGTGCCGCTTTAACCGGGGCTAAGTAGGCAGAGCAGTAATTCATTGTTAAGGTTGCGGAGCACAAGCCTCTGTTCCTAAACCTGATTGGAATGGAAAGCCCACAGCGTAGCGAGGACTTGGAATGAAAAGCAGGGCTGAAGACCGCCAAATGCTGTTAACGGTCATTTTCTATATATAGATTATACACTAAGAATTGTAGTTCGTGGAGACATAAACCATGGCGGTTGTTAAAGAGATATTAAAAAAAATGCCCCAAATTTCTTCGGGGCATTCCTTGTTTGATGATGAATCTGATTTTACATTTTTCTTACTCCACCTGAGCCAATAACAGTTTTGTCGACAGTTGGATTACCAGAATAATTTACGTTTCCTGATCCGCTTATTACTGCCCTGATGCTTTCGCTAACGGCAATATTTACGGTTCCTGATCCGCTAATAGTACTATTTAATGTTTTTGTTGAAAAAGATTTACCTGCAAATGTACCTGAACTGCTGATTACCACTTTCGCGCGATCGGCACCACCAGTGATGTTTATGGATCCTGAACCGCTAATTACACCACTATAATCATCTACATCAGCTGTTGCTTTGATGTTACCCGAACCGCTTACGGTGGTTGTTAGGCTACCCGTGTTGATTTTTCCATTTACGGTTAAACTTCCATCACCACTAACCGTTAAACTTGCCAATTCTCTGGCTGATACATAGGCTGTGATTTTTTTACCTTCGTATTTTCTGGACCAGCTGGTAATGCTGGTTTGCGGACGGATGACCAAAACACGGCCTTTTACTTCGGTAACGATTGAAGCAATTGCCTCTGCATCGCCTTCTAAACGACAACTTTCGCTATTTCCCAAAGTTACAATTACATTTATGGGGCCTGCTGCAGCAACGCCGTTGAAATTTTTCACCTCTCTGTCGTCACCATTATTTTTTGAAGTGCTGATGCTGATCTGATCTTTGGCAATTACGTTAATGCTAGCGGTTAAGGTTAATGATGCCAATAATATTGCAAATACTTTTTTCATGGTTATAGATTTTATTTTTTTAGATGAATAGTTGTCTTTTTCTTATAAGACGGTTGAATTTAAGAAAAGTTGCACAAGTTGAAAATTATCGTTCTTAGCCGACTTACGAAGTTAGCTGAGCTATCGGGCCAGGGAAACTTCGTAAGTCTGGACGAGGATTAACTTTTTTTGAGGTTAATATAAAACAGCGGATCCTGTTTAAAGTTATCTGTATTTATACTGGCATCTACCTTAATGGTTTTCCAATCGTTAGTCGGTTTAATTAAAGTGTAAGCGCCAGTTTTTAAGGTTACACGTACAGGCATATCGAAACCTTTAACATCTGTTACCCAACGGTAAGAAAGGTTGCCATTATTAATTTTATATTCCAGAACCGGGATTTTGGTATAACGTAAATACTGGTCGAAAACTTTATCCAGTTTCAGCCCGCTTTCTTTAGCAATGTAATTTTCGATCTGGGCAGAAGTTACCGTTTGATGATAAAAAGTTTTGTTTAATCCGCGGAGAACCTGTCTGAATTTCTCGTCGTTGTTAATGAGCTGACGGATGATGCTGACCAGATTTGCACCTTTTGGATACATATCGCCTGAGCCTTCTTTGTTTACGCCATAAGGACCAATCACCGGAATATCGTTTTGGATAATTTTCTGTAATCCGATTACATACTCGTTTGCAGCCGCTTTGTTCTCGCTACATTCGGTAAACAACACTTCCGAATAATTGGTAAAACCTTCATGAATCCACATATCGGCAATATCTTTTGAGGTGATGCTATTCCCGAACCATTCGTGTCCGCTCTCGTGAATGGTGATGAAATCCCATTTTAAGCCGTGGCCGGTGCCGCTTAAATCTTTACCCAGATAACCCGGTTTAAATTGATTGCCATAAGCAACGGCACTTTGATGTTCCATACCTAAATGTGGTGCCTGAACGAGTTTATAACCATCTTTGTACCATGGGTAAGGGCCGAACCAATATTCGAAACATTTTAGCATGGGTTTAACATCGGCATCCCAATGCGGGCGGGCTTTGGCGCTATCCGTTTGTAGCGCCCAGTAATCAATACTGAGCTTGCCGTTTTCACCATCATAACTGTCTTGCCAATGGGCATATTTACCAATATAGAATGTTACATCGTAGTTGTTGATGGGATTAGCGACAAACCAATTGTATTGTTTGTAACCATTTGGTTTATCTACCGTATTTCTGAGTCTTCCGTTAGATATTTCCTGTAAAGTTTTAGGAACAGTAATGCTGATGAGCATACTGTCTACTTCATCGCTCTGGTGGTCCTTATTTGGCCACCATACACTTGCACCTAAACCCTGGCAGGCCACAGAAACAAAAGGATTGCCTGCTGCGTCTTTTTTAAAGATAAAGCCACCATCCCATGGTGGAGTTTTGGCCACAGTAGGGTTACCCGAATAAAAAACAGTGAAATTATCTCTACTTCCTTTTTTTATTGCTTTGGGGAAGGTTACAAAAACAGCATTATATTCTCTTGTAAAAGGTAAATCATTGCCCTTGTACACTACTTTTTCTACTTTGAGGTTATCGAAAAGATCGAACTGTAATTTATTAAAATCCTGCGTAGCGGTAAAAGCAAATTCATTGCTGCCGGTGATGGATTTCTGATCAATATCGATTTTTACGTCTAAGTGGTAATAGTTAATATCGTAACAGGTACGTAAAGGAGTAAGTGTTCCACGAAGGCTATCGGCCCGGGAATTTATCTGGTTTTTAGCCAGCATCTGTGCCTTTGCGGCTGGAAGGCTGAAAGCAAGCGCAAAGAGGATAAATAGTTTTTTCATTTGTTTCATTATTGACCGTTGGCCTTCGGTTTGTGGGGGCATGACCGAGGCATGGAAGTTTTTATGAATCGTTAAAAACGATTGGTTATTACACGCTCGTTTGGAAACGAGCGTGAGCGATTAAATTTATTTTATTACGTCAACTTCGATAAAACTATCATTAAAAACAGTTTGTGTGGCTTTAATATAATCTGCTTCAGTTGCTTTATAGGGGTTTTCTACAAATTTTTGTGGATTACGCGCAAATAAGGGGAAAGCTGTGCTCTGCACCTGGATCATAATCCTGTGGCCTTTTTTAAAGGTGTGCAATACATCCTGCAACTGGAAGTTTACAGCTGTTTTTTGATTGGCTACTAACGCCTCCGGTTTTTCAAAACTATTACGGAAACGGGCCGGCATTACTTCCGAACGTACCATTTGCCAGTAATTGCTCAGGGTAATGTTCTTGTTTGGCATATAAGGATTGTTAGGTTCATCGGCTGGATACACATCGATCAGCTTAACAATAAAATCGGCATCGGTGCCGGTAGAGGCAATTTTAAGGTGCGACATGATTTCGCCACCTAATGTAATGTCGTTATCCAATACATCAGTTTGGTATACTAAAACATCTGGTCTTCTGCCTGCAAAACGTTGATCTTCGCTCATGTAGTTGTGCGGGGTAAAACCCAATGTAGTGGTTAAATCTTCTGTATAAGGAACTGGTTTTAAAGGATCACTAATGTAGTTAACAGAGCCTGCTGCTATAGGAGCGGTCATGCTTAGTTTACCATCGGCACCCAGGTATAATTTTTGTTTGCTTGCTTTTTCTGTTGGCCATTTGCTAAAAGTTTCCCATTGCTTTTTTCCGGTATCAAACATATACGCTTCTGGCAGGCCTGAGTTTTTATCTCCATTGCCCTTTAAGAAATGGTTAAAAAATTTAGCTTCAATTTCTTTTTGGTAAAAAGTGGCAATGCTATCGCCGAAATAAACATTGCTGTGCATGGTGTGGCCAGTTTCGCGACTCCACCTGCCGTGTCCGAATGGCCCCATAACGATAGTGTTATAAGCATTAGGGTTTTTCTTTTCGATGGTTTTGTAAATGTTTAATGGCCCTGATAAATCTTCTGCATCGTACCATCCGCCAACTAACATCACCGCAGGTTTAATGGTATTATAATGTTTTAACAATCCACGTTTTTGCCAAAACTCATCGTAGTTTGGATGGTTAATGGTTTCTTGCCAGAAGAAATTATCCTTGTAATATTTGTCTGCATTGCTTAAAGGGCCTAAATCTAAAGCAAACTGATAGCCGTCTTTTGTTTTTGGTAGAATTAACTGGTTGTTGTACCAGGCTTTAGAAGTTGTATCCTTTTTCTGCACACCAAATACCGGAAAGGTCATGAAATAACTCTGTAAAAACGATCCGTTGTGGTGGAAATCATCAAAAAAGAAATCAGAAATCGGGGCTTGTGGAGATGATGCCTTTAACGCAGGGTGGTTACTTAAAATACCGGCTGCAGTATAAAAACCTGGGTAAGAAATGCCCCACTGACCAACTTTGCCATTGTTGTTGGCTACATTTTTTACTAACCAATCGATAGTATCATAAGTATCAGAGCCTTCATCAACATCCTTCTTCGATTTTTTATTGTCGATTACAGGTGTCATGTTGGTCCAGGTACCTTCACTTTTCCAACGTCCGCGTACATCCTGCATCACTACAATATAACCTTCTTTCATCATCAGTTCGGATGGACCTAAACGTGCCGGAAATTTGTCTTCGCCATAAGGGGTAACACTATAACAGGTGCGCTGCATCATCATCGGATATTTTTTATCCTTTGAGGCATCTTTTGGGGTGTAAATGGCCGTAAAAAGTTTGGTGCCATCTCGCATGGGGATGTATACTTCTTTTTTGGTATAATTTGTTTTTGGATATCCTGTGTCGCTTTGCGCAAAAGCTGAAGAGGCTGAAAGCAGGATGATGATGAGTTTAAAATATTTCATTTTTTAGAATAAGTAAGTTATTTATGTATTTGGTTCGTGGCGACACGAACCAATGCCTTAGAGTTTAAAGTATTTCATTTTTAAGAATAATAAGCTAAGAATTTTGGTTCTGTTCCGGTTCGTGGGGACACGAACCGGGGCGGATGGTTTTATTTCAACACTGAAACGGTAATGAACGAGCTGTTGTGTACATCGTGATAAATTTTGTGTGTTGCTTTTTGAAAGTCCTGTGGCTCTGCCTGGTAAATATCCATAAATTTCTGCGGATTGCGATCAGCCAAAGGGAACCATGAATTTTGGATCTGGATCATGATTTTATGTCCTTTTTTAAAGGTATGCGCGATATCTGGTAGCGGATAATTTACTTTGGTGATCGCGCCAGGAACAAAAGCTTCAGGTTTTTCGAAACTGTTGCGGTATTTACCACGCATAATTTCTCCGCGCACCAACATTTCATACCCGCCCATTATCAGGTTTTTAGGGTTAGGCTCTGGATTTGGCGCATCTTCAGGATAAACATCAATCAGTTTAACTACATAATCGGCATCTGTTCCGGTAGTAGAAACCACTAAATTAGCTAAAACAGGACCAGTTAAGGTAATATCTTCAGCTAAAGCATCTGTTTGATAGGTTTTAACATCCGGGCGTCGTGCAGCAAAACGCTGATCGTCGATCATGTACTCGCGGGTACGTTTGGCCTGAATCCCATCCTGGTAAGGTACAGGATTATTCGGGTCGCTCACATATTCGTCCCAGCTATCGGTTCTGCCCACTTTCTCAAAACTGAGTTTCCCGTTTGGCTGTAAATACAGGTTTTTGCTTTCAGCCTCTTGTGGAGGCCAAGTGTTGAATTTTTTCCATTCGTTGCTTCCGGTTACAAAGATATTGGCTTCTGCAGCATTAAAATCGCCTTCGTTTTTTAAATAATGTTTAAAGAAAGGCAGCTCGTACTGTTGCTGATAATCGATGCTGGTGGTTTTGCCGAAAGGGATGTCGCCGAAGTAAGAACCATCACTACGCACCCAGCCGCCATGGAACCATGGGCCTGCAACCAGGATATTATTGGCACCAGGATTCTGTTTCTCGATTGCTTTGTAAGTGGCAAAAGTACCATAAGCATCTTCTGCATCAAAAAAGCCACCCACTACCATTACCGCAGGTTTTACATTGGTTAAATGCGGGGTAATTAAACGTGCTTTCCAGAAAGTATCTAAGTTGGGATGTTTAAATAAATCGTTCCAGAATTTAATACTGTCGGCGAAATACCGGTCTTTAAGGTTCTTAACTGATCCGGCTTCCAGGTAAAAACGATAGTTGTCTTGAATGGGGAACTGAAAACCTTTAGGTCCTTTATCCGGTGTAATCGGTTTAGGCCTCGGCACGCCAAAACTGCCCATAAAACTGAAAGCATCCATTAGGAATAATGTACCACGGTGGTGAAAATCATCACCCATAAACCAATCAGTAACCGGTGCCTGTGGAGAAACTGCCTTTAGCGCCGGGTGCGCATTTGGCAATGAAGTGGTAGAATAAAAACCGGGGTACGAAATACCATAAATACCGGCATTGCCATTGTTGCCTTTTACGTTTTTAATCAACCAATCAATGGTATCATAAGTATCTGTACTCTCATCAATAGCGGTTTTAGACTTTTTACCAGCTAGTTGAGGGCGGATATCGGCAAAAGTCCCCTCACTCATCCAACGGCCACGCACGTCCTGGTAAACAAAAATAAATCCTTCGCGCATCATGGCTGGAAAATTGCCGAGGCTAAGCTTATATTTATCCTCGCCGTAAGGGGCAACAGTATAAGGCGTACGGTTTATTAAAAATGGATATTTTTTGGATTGATTTTTGGGTATGTAAATGGAAGTGAATAACTTAACTCCATCACGCATCGGGATCTGGCGTTCTATTTTAGTGTAGTTTTCTCTCACATAAGCCGAATCGGTTTGTTGAGCCATCAATTCATTAGAAATAAACAGACAAAATAAAAGACTGAAAATTCTGGTAAGGTTCATTTAAGCTGGTTTTTAGGAATAAAATTTAAATATAGGTGATTAACGATTGATAAGAAAAAATAGCTCGTAAAAGGTTTGTTAAAGATGTATAATGGAAGATGTGTGATGAATAATGGAATAGTTCGAAAGTCGGAAGACCGAAGTCAGAAGCCTACTGTGCAAAAAGAAATTTGTGTCTTTGTGGTTAAATAATCAAAAATGGGGAATGGATAAGGTATTTTGTTTTTTCGTTTGCAAATTTCATGCTAACTGATAATTATAAAGCTGTTTTCGTCATCGCTTTATCAAAATTTAGTTAAATAGTGTTAAGGGGTAATCTTTTAGGCGTTTTCACCGTCATATAGACAATCGACATAAACACAAAACAATGAACAGGTTATTAAATAAAGGATTGGTTGTTTTCGCTGCAGCAGCGATGATCGCAACCTTGAGTATCGAAAGTGTTTCTGCACAGCGGCCAAGCAGGAGCGGAGGTGGAGGAGGCTCTTTCGGCGGGGGCAGATCAGGCTCAATTGGCTCGTCAAGAGGTGGTGGCTCTTTTTCCCGTCAGCCAGCTATGCGCGCACCAGGCAGAGGAGGCTTTTCTGCAGGTATCCGTTCTGGCAGACCAGGTTATGCTTATAACCGGCCAGGTTATCGTCCGGGATATGGTAGGCCGGGTTATGGTTACAGATTTGGTTATGGAAGACCTTATTATAGACCATATTACCGTTATTACAACTTTTACAGGCCGTTTTTAGGTTTTAGGATCGGTGTATTGCCTTATGGCTATTATCCATTTTATTATGGTCCAAACCAATTTTATTATTCTGGTGGATTATTCTATCAACAAAATAACGATCAATATGAAGTGGTAACGCCACCGGTTGGTGCTGAAGTTCCGAATTTACCATCTGAAGCAAATCAGGTAACCATTAATGGGATTGATTATTACGAATACAAAGGCGTTTATTATACCCAAAAAGAAAATGCCGATGGTAAAACAGTTTATATCGTGGCTGGAAAAGATGGCGTTTTAAATACGACAGAAGGTTCTGTTGATACACATAACATTGGTGATATTATTAACCAATTGCCTGAAGGGTGCAGAGAAGTAACAATTAAAAATGAAAAATATTTTGTTTCGCCTGATGATGTTTATTACGAAGAAGTAGTTGACGGAACAAATATTACTTACCGTGTAATTGGTAAGCTGTTTTAGAACTATTCAATATTATAAATTAAATGCTGGTCATTATTAAAATGTGATCAGCATTTTTTATTTCTTAATGATGAGTTTTTATCATTAAGGAGTTAAGATAATTAAGGTTGCAGGATATAAATGTGAAGTCGGATGTTACCATCCGACTGTTTCGTTTAATTCTCGCTGTACGTCATACTGAACTTGTTTCAGTATCTGTAATTCGATTTTTGTCAGATCGGAATATCCAACGCCACTGAGTTTCCAATTGTGGCAAATTGCTTACGGGAAGACTTTGATCAGTAGTGAAGTGGAAAGCCACGTATTGAAATAAATTCAGTATGAAATATTGTGAGTAGCCAAAATTCTATATTTTTACGGCTTAAACATTTCGATTTGAAACCCAGACGCCCATTCATCTTTGTTTATGGCCTTTTTGCTATTGTATTCTCCTCCTGCTCAATAGCCAAACATGTGGAGGTTAAGCAAGATGAAACCAGTGTTTCGTCCATAAAGTTTCTGGATGAATATGTGATGCCCTTAAACTTAAATTTCAAAAATTCTGTAGTGGGTGGTTTGTCTGGGATTGATTATGATGCAAAAAAGAACCAGTATTATCTGATCAGTGATGATCCGTCGCAATTTAGTCCGGCAAGGATTTACACTGCACAGATTGATCTCAAAGAAAATAAAATCGATACCATCAGAATTACAGGAGTTACGTACCTCTTACAGGAAAACGGAAAACAATTTCCCAAATATGGTACCGATAAAAGTGTGAAGCCAGATGGGGAGTCCGTTCGTTATAATCCGGTTACCAAACAATTCATCTGGAGCAGCGAAGGAGAAAGGTTGTTTAAAAACGGAGATACAACCATTGTTCAACCCAGTTTAACTTTTATTTCTACCACCGGAAAATTTTTAGATACCATTCCGCTGCCAAAAGGTTTTCACTTTACCAAAGCAGAGAGCGGTCCACGAAAAAATGCATTGTTTGAAGGCTTAACTTATGCTGATCAGTACAAAACATTGTATGCCAGCTTAGAAGAGCCACTTTACCAGGATGGCCCCCAAGCTGCTTTTGAATATGATAAAGCCTTAACACGGATTTTAAAGTTTGATGTAGGAACTAAAAAGAATATCGCCCAATATGCTTATAACCTGGGCGCATTGCCAGTTAAACCTACCGTTGAAAACGATTGGAATGTAAATGGGATTTCTGAAATACTAGCCATTAACAATCACACACTTTTGGTTATGGAAAGGGCCTGGGCAAAAGGGCACGATGACCACGCTTTTTTAAAACTTTATCTGGTTGATTTAAATGGTGCACAAAATGAGATTGATAATGTATCTTTCGTTAAAAATCCGCCAAAGCCGCTTAGCAAAAAACTACTTTTCGATTTTGATACCTTAAACAGGCACATTGATAATTTTGAAGGGGTAACTTTTGGTCCAAAACTTACAAATGGGCATCGTTCTTTAATATTTTGTGTAGATAATAATTTTGGAAAATCGCAGGTGCAGCAGTTTTTCCTTTTCGAGATCATCCCATAAGCAAATTTCAGTTAAAAATTTATAATGAGTAAAATAAAAGCCCTGCTTTTCGATTTAGATGGTACATTAATTGATTCAGAGAAATTTCATTTCGATTGTTGGAATACGTTTTTATGCCCCTATAATGTGAATATCGAATTTAAAGATTGGTTAAGCAATTATGCGGGGATTCCGCTGCCGAAAAATGCAAAAACCATTATAGACCGGTATAAAATCAAAGAAGAGTTAGAAGACTTTATCAATAGAAGAGAAAAGATAACTTTTGATGGTTTTAGAACGACTGATATTGAATTAATGCCTTATGCCTTAGAATTTATTCAATTTGCCTATGAAAAGGGGCTTACACTAGCGGTGGTCACGGCCAGTCCGAAAATTGATGTTGAAGCTGTTTTTGAACGGAATGGTTTAGCTAAATATTTCAGTTTGTTTATTACCAGAACAGATGTTAGCAAATCAAAACCTGATCCGGAAAGTTACAATCTGTGTGTAGAGCGCTTAGGTGTAGAAAAAGAAGAATGCATCGTTTTTGAAGATACCTTGAATGGAGTAAAGTCTGCTCTTGCAGCGGGCATAACCTGTTACGCCATTCAGAACAATGTACAGGCACACCAAAAACTAAAAATTGCTGATGAGCTTTTCCTCAGTTTTGCAAATGCCAAAGAATTTATGCTGAAGAGGGAATTGATTTAGTTCCTGAAAATTAACTAGCTTAGCATAAAGCAACAGAACTTAATATGGTAAAAAAAGGATTATGGATTTTATTTGCAACTTTCGCGTTGCTAATTGGGCTCTATCCAATGATTTACTTTTTGATAGATAGAAAATTTGGCTTATTAAATTCAAAGTCGGTTGAGTTGTTAAGCAATACGTTCTGGAACATTGGTTTTTATACACATATTATTTTTGGAGGAATCGCTTTATTTATTGGTTGGACACAATTTAGTTCGAAAATGCGAAACAGGCGAATGGCATTACACCGAAAACTGGGTAAGGTTTATGTGGTTGCTGTGCTGCTTAGTGCATTAGCTGGTATTTATATTGGTTTTTTTGCAACAGGTGGATGGATTTCATCCGCTGGATTTATTTGTTTAGGCATCATTTGGTTTTACACTACTTTAAAAGCTTATTTACATATTAAAGAAGGAGAAGTTGAAAAACATCAAAAAATGATGATTTATAGCTATGCCGCTTGTTTTGCTGCGGTAACCTTAAGAATCTGGCTACCAATTTTGACCATTATTTATGGTGATTTTTCAAAAGCTTATCTGGTGGTTGCCTGGCTGTGCTGGATTCCAAATTTGATTGTTGGCTATTTAATTACCCGAAAAGCCGCTCATCAATAAGTTGTTTTGGTACTCCATCCTCTGAAATAATTTAGTTTATGCTGTCAACTCAGGAAATTTTAGCCAGTGTCGGAACATTTTCATCTCATGATTTGCTTCTTTTTGAAGAAAAAGCCCTGCGAAAAATAGTTGAGAAAAACGATGTGGTATTGGGCCCGGGTGAGATTTGCCAATCTGTCTATTTCATCCTGTCCGGATCTTTTTTTCAATTTCTGTCTGATCATGAAACTGAGAAAATCATTGATCTTCACTTAACCAATGAATGGATGTTTAATCACCCGAGTTTGATTGGACAAATACCATCAGGTACTACGATAAAAGCTTTTGAGGATGCGGAGGTCATTGAATTGAGCCTAATCAACCTGCATGAGCTGATTGCCAGGTCGCAGTCTTTCTTAAGCCTGGGTAGAGTTTTTGATCAGGCTCATCACCGGACTTACCTTTTCGACAATGCATTAAGCCTGTTCAAAAATATAATTATATTAAAAATGCAAAGCCGCACATTGTACAGGTTTTTCCGGTTAAAATGATCGCTTCCTATCTTAAAATAACTCCCGAAACACTAAGCAGGGTTAGAGCGAATTATTGAATTTCATGATTTCGATCAAGTGCTGCTTTTGAGAAAATTCCTCATTTTTGAAATAAAAAAATATGCTAACAGAAATCAATCCGAAACTTCCAATGCGTGATAAAGAAATCACCAGAGATTTTTATGTGAATAAATTGGGCTTTAAAGATATTGGCGCCGATAATTTTAAGGATTACCTCATGGTACAAAAAGACCATGTTCAGATTCACTTTTTTTTATTCGAAACGCTTGACCCAAAAGAAAACTATGGTCAGGTTTATATCCGTACAGATGATATAGAGGGTTTATACAAATGGATGCTGGATACTAAACAAAGCATTCATCCGAATGGGCATTTGCAAACAAAACCATGGGGGCAAAAGGAATTTGCGATGCTTGATCCTGATAGTAATTTGCTCACTTTTGGGCAAGGGGTTTAAAGAGGCGGCATTAGTTCATTGGGTTAGATAAAACATTTTATCCTTTTAAAGTAAAATGTTTTATACGCTCAGCAAGCTATGGACTTTTGAACTTTTAAAGAATATCCTATTGAGCCTTATATTGAACTATAAGCTAATGTTATAAGCCATAACTGATAAACAAATGACTGATAAAGCAATTTCTATAGCCTAATCGACTTTCAGCTTTCCGCCTTTTTTCCCTACATTTGGCTAATCAAAATTCTCAAGAAATTATGCAATACGATGTCGTTGTTATCGGTTCAGGGCCGGGCGGTTATGTTGGCGCAATCCGTTGTGCTCAGTTAGGTTTAAAAACTGCAGTAGTAGAAAAATATAAAACTTTTGGAGGTACTTGCTTAAACGTTGGTTGTATCCCATCTAAAGCTTTGTTAGATTCATCAGAGCATTTTCATAATGCTGCTCATACATTTACTACTCACGGTATCGATTTAAAAAGCCTTAAAGTAAATATGCCACAAATGATCGCCCGTAAAGACGATGTTGTTGCACAAAATACGGCCGGTATTACTTATTTGTTCAAGAAAAATAAAATCGATTCTTACGAAGGCGTTGGTTCATTTGTAGATAAAAACACGGTTTTAATGACAAAGGCTGATGGTTCTACGGAAACCTTAACCGCTAAAAATGTAATCATTGCTACGGGTTCTAAACCTACAACCTTGCCATTTTTGCCAATTGATAAAAAACGCATCATTACATCAACTGAGGCTTTAAATATTAAAGAAGTTCCAAAATCAATGGTTGTAATTGGTGGCGGTGTTATTGGTTTGGAGTTAGGTTCTGTTTATGCCCGTTTAGGCACAAAAGTTTCAGTAATTGAGTTTTTGCCATCCATCATTGCCACAATGGATGCAAGTTTAGGTAAAGAACTTCAACGTGTATTGAAGAAAAACCTGGGCATGGAATTCTTCATGAATCATAAAGTTACCGGAGCTACAAATAATGGTAAAACAGTAACGGTTACTGCAGAAAATGCGAAGGGTGAAGCCGTAAATTTCGACGCGGATTATTGCATCGTGGCTGTTGGCCGTACGGCATATACCGAAGGTTTGGGTTTAGATAAAATAGGAATCACAGTAGAAGAAAGAGGAAAAAAAGTCCCTGTAAATGAGCATTTAGAAACTTCGGTTCCGGGTGTTTACGCCATTGGAGATGTAATTACCGGTGCAATGTTAGCGCACAAAGCCGAAGATGAAGGTACTTATGTGGCAGAAACTATCGCAGGACAAAAACCACATATCAACTATAACTTAATTCCGGGTGTTGTTTATACCTGGCCTGAAGTTGCATCTGTTGGTTTAACAGAAGAGCAACTGAAAGAAAAAGGAACTAAATATAAAGCAGGATCTTTCCCTTTCAAAGCCAGCGGACGTGCGAAAGCAAGTATGGATACTGATGGTTTCATTAAAGTTTTGGCTGATGCTGCAACTGATGAGGTTTTAGGTGTACATATGATTGGCCCGCGTGCTGCGGATATGATTGCTGAAGCTGTTATTGCAATGGAGTTCCGCGCATCTGCAGAAGATATTGCACGTACCTGCCATGCGCACCCAACTTATACCGAAGCCTTAAAAGAAGCTGCACTTGCGGCAACTGATAACAGAGCGATACATATTTAATTATTATCTAACCGTTATACTGAACTTGTTTCAGTAGCTGATTGGTAACCATATATTATTAATCCCGGTATTTATATCGGGATTTTTTGTTGTTGTCTACTTTACCAGGCCTTTAGCTGTTAAGTTGACAACTCTTTGCATATAATTCATTTCTATAAACAAAGAATAAAAACTAAGCCCTATATTGCGCTACAAAATAAAACTTTAGGGGTGCCTTCAAATAAGTTGGCTGAGAATATACCCATTTTATAGGTGAAGGATAAGGTAAAAAGGCAGAAGGTTAACCCTATGCCCTACGCCTCAAACCCTATGCCTTATAAATGAACCTGATCCGGATCATGCCGGCGTAGGAAAATTAGTTTGTCTGCAATAACTGCATAAAATGCCTCTGCATTTGAAGACTCCTGAAGTTGTACAACAAAAATGAAGTCTTTAGCAATGAATTATATTCATGTATTAACAATAGCCGGCTCAGATAGTGGTGGCGGGGCTGGTATTCAGGCCGATTTGAAGACCTTTTCGGCTTTGGGCTGTTTTGGTACATCGGTAATCACGGCGGTAACTGCACAGAATACACTAGGGGTGCGTTCGGTGCATGGTATTCCCGCCGAAATGATTAAAGATCAGTTACAGGCTGTATTGGATGATATAGTGCCAGTGGCCATTAAAATTGGGATGATTAACCGTGCTGAAGTGGTACAGGTGATTGAAAAAGAACTAAAAGCTTACAATCAATCTGTTCCTGTTATTTTAGATCCGGTAATGGTCGCTACCAGCGGTCACCGCTTAATCGAACCCGATACCGTTAACCAATTGGTAGAAAAATTATTCCCCATCGTTAGTTTGGTTACACCAAATATAGATGAGGCCATAATCCTTTCGGGACAAGAAATCAATAACCTCGATGATATGATTGCGGCAGGGGAGAAAATCATCGAAAAAGGAGCAAATGCTGTGCTGATTAAAGGAGGACATTTAACAGGGCCAGTGATTTATGATGTTTTTATTTATGGAAAAGATGCACCTATTGTATTGGAAAGTGCTTTTATTGCTTCTAAAAATCTACACGGAACGGGTTGCACACTTTCTTCAGCTATAGCTGCCGAAATGGCGAAGGGCAACAATTTATTATCCGCAATTAAAAATGCAAAAAACTACATCAGCCAGGCCTTACAAACTGGTAGTGAAGTAAAAACAGGTGAAGGTAATGGGCCGTTAAACCACTTTTTCGAACCTTTAAAATTAATTATCCAATGAAGTGGAGCGACGATGCCTGGGAACGGGTTAAACCTATCTATAATAAAATTTTAACCATGCCCTTTAATAAAGAGCTGAGCAATGGTACCTTACCGAAAGAAAAATTTATCTTCTATTTAGCACAGGATGCCTATTACCTTTTAGAATTTGGGCGCACGCTAAGTACCATTAGTGGGCGCATGCAAGATGCAGATATGGTGATGGCTTTTGCCGGGTTTTCTACAGGTGCTATTTTTGCCGAGCGTAGTTTGCACGAAAGTTACTTTGTAGAATTTGGTTTAGCAAACGAAGTGAAACCTACTCCATCTACACTTTTGTACACCAATTATATTCTTAGTCAGGCTGCATACGCCAATGTAGAAATAGCCGTAGCGGCCGTTTTGCCATGCTTTTGGATTTATAAAGCAGTAGGCGATCATATTTTCGCACAACAAGCCGACGATCAAAATCCCTATAAAAGATGGATTGATATGTATGCAGGAATCGAATTTGCTGCTGCAGTAGAACAAGCAATTGATATTACAAATCAACTGGCAGCACAGGCCAATGCCGCAACTCAACAAAAAATGCTGGATGTTTTCGAAATGGCGACCCGCTTAGAATGGATGTTTTGGGACAGTGCATATGAACTCGAAAAATGGAAAATTTAATATTTTAACCCTGTGTGTTGCAAATATTTTGATATAAAGTCAAAAAATAGTCGGTATTTCCAATAGATTTAAAGAACTTTGTAGTTTAATCTATAATTTAAAACATCATTTTGGAAGAAAGTACGCAAGAACAGGAAATTATAAGCAAACAAGAAGACAAACCTGTAATAGCACAAAGCTCTCCAAAACAAGTCCGTTTTGCCATATCCGCCTTTTACTTTATGCAAGGGGTCTGTTTTGCGAGTTGGGCAAGTAGGATTCCAACTTTTAAAGCTTTAATGGGGTTAAACGATGCAGAATTAGGCTCTATCCTTTTTGCATTACCTGCAGGACAGATCATTACCATGTTTTTTTCTGCAAAACTGACCACACATTTCGGTAGTAAGAAAATGCTCAGGGCAACGGCACCATTATATGCAATTGCCTTAACTTTCTTAGCGTTAGCCACCACTGGCTGGCAGTTGGCTGCTTTTTTGGTTTTGTTCGGCATAACAGGTAATCTTTGTAATATCGCCTTAAATACGCAGGGTGTTGCCGGCGAAAACTATTACGGCAAACCTATTATGAGTTCTTTTCATGGCGCCTGGAGCATCGGAAATTTAGCCGGGGCATTAATTGCGCTCGGTGTGGTTAACTTGAAGTTAAACATGTATACCCATTTTTGGATTATTGCCCTAATATCTTTAACCAATGTAACTCTTAACTGGAAAAAGTTACTCCACTATAATAAACCAGATGCGGTAATAGAGAAGACAAAGTTTTTTACCATGCCACAAGGTATTTTAGTGTTATTGGGCGTTATTGCATTTTGCAGTATGGCTACGGAAGGCACAATGTTCGATTGGAGCGCTATTTATTTCGAAGATGTTGTGAAGTTGCCTCATAATAAGGCGATTATTGGTTATGCATCATTCATGTTTATGATGGCAAGCGGGAGGTTTTTGGGCGTATTTTTAATCGGTAAATTCGGGCGGAAAAACCTGTTGCAGATCAGTGGCGCTATTATATCGATAGGTATGGCACTTGCCGTAATATTCCCGAATCTGATTGTCGCTATTTTTGGTTTTATGCTTATTGGTCTTGGTGTTTCGAGTATTGTACCGATGGTATATAGCATAGCTGGTAACAATAAAAAAGTACCTGCTGGTAAAGCCATAACCATGGTTTCGAGCATCGGCTATTTTGCTTTTTTGTTTGGCCCACCATTAATTGGTTATGTTTCGCAATTATCCAGCCTGCGTTATTCTTTCGGGATTATTTCAGTATTTGGTTTGTTAATAACTTTCCTGATAGCAAAAATGAAGGAGATAAACTAGACTGTAATCGGCTTAACAATTTGAATGGATTAACAGAGAAATAAAATAGGGCTTTCATTTTTAAATAACAATGTATTCATTATTTGGAGCGCGCTGCTTGTGCATAGCAGAAAGCTCCTTCCCATTTTACGCTTGTACGCTTCGCTTCCTCGTGCCTCGTTGCTGCAGGGTACCGCTTCAACCGTGGCTAATTGGCCAAAACGGTGTTTCATTTTCAGGGTTGCAGGGTGCAGAAACCTTTGTTTATAAACCTGATTGTAATGTAAAGCCCACAGCGCAGCGAGGACTTGAAATGAAAAGCGGGGCCAAATTCCCCAAGAACCACAAGGCCTTCATTTCTAATAAATAAAAACATTAACCATATAAGGAATATAAGCGGCATATAAGTTTTTTACTTAAAGTCTTGCCTATTCTTTTTTAACCAATCCATGTTCTTTTAGGGCTGCAACTGCCAGCTCGATCAATCTTAAATTTTCTTCCAGGTGGCCGTGCTGCACTTCTACATTAATATAAGGAATATTATTTTGCATGGCATACACCGAAAGGGAGCCGTCATTAGAAACAAATTTAGATTGAAGAATTACATTCACATTGGCCTTTTTTAAGCTGCTGAATAATCTTGGCTCGGTTACGTAAATCAGATCGTCGCCATCCATTTGGAAGTTGATATAAACCGAATCGGCCGTGCTGGCTAAATCATAACCTGGCAAATAAGAAGAAATACCAAAACCACCATCGGCATTGTTATGAAGGGTTAAAAAATAACCAGTGGCTTTTGGATCGTAAAAATCGACAATTTGTTTGCCTGCATTAAGTATTACTTTTTCTGCTTCGTTAGAGCTGAAAAAATCTTTTTTTAACCTTGTTTTTACACCTACTTCGGTATAAATAGCGTTGGGATCAATACGATATTGATCATCCATATAGGTGAAATAATAATCTCTTACGCCACCATATTGACTATCGATGAGTTCGCCGCCACTCCAACGGATATAATCAAAGCCTGCTTTTACACCAGTATCTTCATTATCATGTACGACTAAAAATTTAATACCATTAGGTTTGTAACTGTATTTTACCAGATTGATATCTAAGTTTGACACCTTAACAAAGCTCGAATCTGTAGTCATGGCCGGAAAAACAGGAGGGTGTTGAGCTTTAAGCAGAAAAGTGAAGCAAATGAGGGACAGGCTAAGAATGATTTTGAACATAATCCCTAATATACAATGTTGTTGTATAATTTGTTTGGATACGGTATTGTAGAATTATCTGCGCATGGCTCAGCGTAAGTAATTTAAATACACTCTTTCATGTTCTCTAATTTTATGGGGCAAAAAAGTAATTGGTCTTCACGATACCAGAACAATTCATTGACATAGAATCAATTATCCGCAGCCAAAACTATATGTTTTTATATATGTTTTGGCTGCAGATAATTTTTTATCTACAGCCAAAATTGTATATTTGATGTGTGTTTTGGCTGCGGATAAAATTATTTTAATCTTTAACCATTAAAAAGGAGAAAAAAATGGAATTGCTCATTGGAAGAATGGCTGAGAAAAAAATACTGTCAGAGGCACTTGCTTCTTCTTCATCAGAACTATTGGCGGTCTTTGGCAGGAGAAGGGTAGGGAAAACTTTCCTGATCCGCTCAGTCTTCCAGAAACAGCTTATTTTCGAACTTTCGGGAGTTCATGATGCGAATGCTGCCGAGCAATTGCTCAATTTCAGCAAGGCTATTGCAAATGCGTTAGGTTCTCAATTAACTCCCGCAGCTCCTAAGAATTGGACAGAAGCCTTCTGGCAACTCAGAGAATTTGCAGCACCTATACTTAAAAAAAGAAAAGCTGTAATTTTCTTTGATGAGTTTCCTTGGCTAAGTTCGCATAAATCAGGCTTTCTTTCTGCATTTGAATATTTTTGGAACCAGTGGGCCTCACAGCAGCCAAATCTGATTGTTGCAATCTGTGGATCTGCTGCCACCTGGATGATCAAAAAAGTTGTGAATAGCAAAGGAGGTTTGCACAATAGGTTGACACGTAAAATACGCCTGTTACCTTTTACCTTGCACGAGACAGAACAGTATCTAAAAAGCAATAATATCCATATTGACCGTTACCAGATACTGAATATTTTTATGGCAATGGGCGGTGTGCCACACTACTTAAAAGAACTTAAAAAAGGAGAAAGTGCTACGCAGGCTATTGACAGGCTTTGCTTTACCAAGGATGGTCTCCTTTCAACAGAATTTGTAAACCTTTACCGCTCGCTGTTCGAAAACGCAGATAGGCACATTTCCGTAGTCAAAGCACTCGCAGACAAACCGTCGGGATTAACAAGAAACGAAATTATTGCGGCCTGTAACCTACAGAGTGGAGGTACTACCAGTCTATTACTTGAGGAACTTGTGGAGTCTGGCTTCATTACTCCGCACCTGCCTTTTCAAAAGAATGCCAATCAAAGCATTTACAAACTCCGCGATGAATACAGCCTTTTCTATCTTAAATTTATTGAACATTCCCGAGCCACAGGTGCAGGCACATGGCTTAAAAAATCATCGACATCTTCGTGGAGGAGTTGGAGTGGCTATGCCTTTGAAGGGATCTGCATGAAACATACCGATAATATTAAGCAGGCATTGGGCATTTCCGGAGTGTTTACTGAAACATCAGCTTGGCGGCATGCTCCAAAAGACGGAAATGGCGCACAGGTTGATCTCTTATTAGACAGGCAAGATAATGTAATCAGTATATGTGAAATGAAATTTTCGAACACTGAGTTCGTAATAGATAAAAGCTATGCTGCAGAATTACATTACAAACTTGATGTATTCCGCCGGCAGAGCAAAACTAAAAAAGTACTATTTCTAGCCATGGTTACAACCTATGGTATCAAAAATAATGTGCATTCTATTGGACTGGTACAGAACGAAGTTACCATGGATCATTTGTTTTTGCCTTAGTGTAATATTGAGAGGGTTTTAAAGCACTACTTTCATCAGTTTTGCTATACACGCCGGATGCATTTGGTTAATATCATTAAGTTAAGCAGCGGTTGTCAGTCTGAGCGTAGTCGAAGACTTCTTGAGATTAATAAATCGTAAATAAATGCCCTTCGACTACGCTCAGGGTGACATATTTTTGAGATTTATCCCTTAACTTGATGACAATGTACATTTGGTTCAGGAGGATTAAATCAATAAGATCTGTGATATTCACTAAACCACATCCATGATGTTTAACTCCACAAAAAAGCCCCGATTTGGGATCGGGGCTAAATTGATTGTTAATATGGATGTTTATTAATGTTTTAGATCTACATCATATTCAAGTACATCTTTATGATCGTATGGTTCTACCATTAGCTCATCAATCGTTTTTCCTTTTTTGTTGAAACCTAGTTTCTCCAATATAATATCGAAAATTAAGTAAACAACTGGCACAACGATCAAGGTTAAGAATAGCGAACTGGTTAATCCACCAACAATAACCCATGCCAAACCGTTTTTCCATTCAGCACCTGCACCACTTGCCAATGCAATAGGAAGCATGCCAAAGATCATGGCGATCGTAGTCATCAAAATTGGACGTAAACGTGCATGGTTAGCCAAGATTAACGCTTCTATGGTGGGTTTACCTTCTGCCTTCATGTGGTTGGTAAAATCGACCAGAATGATTGCATTCTTCGCCACCAATCCCATTAGCATAATAAAACCTAAAATAGTAAAGATACCGATAGAGTTATTAGTTAAGGCTAGCGCTAAGAAAGCTCCAATTAAAGCCAGTGGTAGCGAGAACATCACCACAAATGGATAAACAAAACTATCATAAAGCGCAACCATAATCAGGTAAACCAAAATAATCGAGGCCAATAAAGCGATACCTAAGGTACCGAAACCTTCACTCTGGTTTTCCTGATCTCCAGCCCAGGTATAACTTACACCAATTGGTGCTTTTAGCTTACCATTTTTTTGCATTTCCTGAAGTTTCGTTTGAAACTCAGCAACCACGGTTCCTGTTGGCCTACCGATTGATTGTGCCTGAACGGATACCGAAGTAGATTTGTTTAAACGCTCTAGCTGACTTGGTCCCGAACCTTCAGTAATGGTTGCAAATTGCGATAGCTTAATCTGTTTGCCATCAGCATTTACAAAAATGAGGTTACGCACATCGTCAATATTTTTTCTGTTAAAATCCTGATATTGAATGTTGATGTCATATTCGTACTCACCTTTTCTGTATTTACCGTCGGTGTTGCCTGCAAAAGCGGTTTGCATGGTAGAGCCTACAGTTTGTAGCGTTAGGCCAACTGCCGACATCTTATCGCGGTCTACCTGAACGTTAATCTCTGGCGTTCCTTTTTCTACCGATAATTTAATCTCTGTGGCTCCTGGAATTGTTTTAAGTAGTTTTTGAGCACCTTCTGCATATTTTAAAGCACTATCCAGGTTAGAGCCCATTACCACCAAACTGATAGGTGCATTTTCGGCAATACCCAAAATACTAATCGGTACTGTTTTAACTTTCGCCCCAACAAGTTCTTTTGCTAAAGCACGGCTCATTTTTGTTGCGAAAATATCTGAAGACATGCCTTTGCGTTTATCACGCTCTACCAGCCTAACGTTTATTTCTGATTTGTATGCTGTTGCCTGGGTCCCTCCAAAGTCACCACTGGCCTGACCAACTGTTGTAATTAACTGTACAATTTCCGGCTGTTTATCTAAGTAAGCTTCTGCTCTTTGGGTGAAGAAGTTGGTTTGTTCTAAAGGAGCATCCTTAGGTAATTCAATTTGAATCAGGAACTCACCTTTGTCTGATTTAGGGAAAAACTCCGATCCGATAAAACCTGCTCCAGCCAACCACATTGCCGCAATAAATAATACTACTACCGCTGCAATGGTACGTCTTTTATGGTTTAAAGACCATGTTAAGATGCTGGTAATCCAGATGGTAAATTTCTTAAGCTGTTTCTCGAACCAAAGAATAAAACGGCCGAATATGTTTTTGCCTTCTATATGCTCTAACTTTCCAAAACGTGAGAAAAGTAATGGAACAATGGTAAATGAAGCCACTAACGAGAGCAATGTTGCAATGATTACCACCACACAAAACTGACGTAAGATGTTAGATACCAAGCCAGAACTGATTGCAATAGGGAAGAACACTACCACAATTACCAAGGTAATAGATACTACGGTAAATCCAATTTCTCTTGTTGCATCAGAAGCTGCCCTTACTTTGTTTTTACCCATCTCCATGTGTCGCTGGATATTTTCCAGTACCACAATCGCATCATCCACCAGGATACCTACCACGAGGGAAAGTCCAAGTAACGACATTAAATTCAGCGTAAAACCAAATAAGTTGATACCAATAAATGTTGCAATTAACGATGCTGGGATTGATACCATTACAATTAACGCATTACGTAAACTGTGCAGGAAGAAAAGCATTACAAAGGCCACCAAAACAACCGCTAAGATTAAATCGTGGATAACGGCATCTGCAGATTCTAAAGTAAAAATCGAACTATCGTTAACAATTTTAATATCGAGGTTATTGGCTTTATATTCATCCTTAAGTTTAGCAATAATGGCATGGGTACCTTTACTCACCTCTACTGCATTTGCATCACTTTGTTTAATGATCTGAATTGCAATAGATGCTTTACGATCAACACGCGCCAGTTTTTCGGTTTCTTTTTTTGAATCCTGAACATCTGCTACATCGCCTAAACGAATTTGCGCACCATCTTTCGAGGTGGTTAAAACCAGATTTCTTAATTCTTCAATGCTTCTGTATTTACCTGATAAACGAATTAAAACATCCTGATTTTGTGTTTTAACACTTCCGGTAGGGAAATCTAAATTTGAAGTTAAAATCAGTTGCTGAACCTGTGGAACAGAAAGGTTATAGCCCTGTAATTTATCAGCATCTAATGAAACCTGAATTTCACGTTCCGAACCACCGATTAAATTTACCTGGGCAACACCCGTTACCCTCGAAATTACCGGGGCTATACGTTTATCAATTAAATCGTAAAAAGTAATATCGTCCATATTTGCCGAAGCTGTCATGGTGATTACCGGTAAATCATCTAAAGAGAATTTACTTAACGATGGTGTTTTAACATCCTCTGGCAATTGTGAAAGGATGGCATTTACCTTACGTTGGGCATCATTCATTGAGATATCAATGTTGGCCTTATCTGTTAAGGTGATGGTAACCGTTGATAAACTCTCAAATGATACGGAGTTGATCTTTTTAATGTTTTCCATCGATGATACCGCATCCTCAATTTTTTTGGTTACGGTATTTTCAACCTCATTTGGCGACGCACCAGGGTAGATGGTTGAAATAGATACTACGTTGTTAGAGAATTTTGGAAGTAATTCATAACCCAACGAAAAGTAACTTAGTAGCCCAAGCAAGGTAAGTGCGGTAAACACCACAATAACCAGCGAAGGCCTTTTTATAGATATGTCTGTTATCTTCATTTTAATTAGTATTGCGTTTTGCGATTGACGTACCGCGTTTTAAAAGCCGAAAAATCCCTCTAACTTATTTTACGATACTTACTGCAGTACCTTCAGCTAAATTAATCTGTCCGCTGGTAATTACAGTTTCACCTTCTTTTAAGCCATCAAGAATTTCAACATTATCTCCTAAAATACGGCCTGCTACAACATTACGGGTTTTAGCAGTATTGTTAGCTTTATCCAATACGAAAACCTGATTGCTGCTTACACTACCTACAAATGAGGTGCGTGGAATAAGGATACTAGGCGCTTGTTTAGGAAACTTAAATATTGCAGTTCCGTACATACCGGCTTTTAAAGTGTTTTTGTGACTGTTCTCTACTTCAATTTCAATAGGGAAATTTAAAGTTGCATCAGCTTTAGCAGCGATGAAAGTTACCTTTCCAGCAAAGTTATCAGTTGGAAAAACCGAAGACTTGATCTCAATCTTATCGCCGATTTTAAGGTTGGCAACCTGCGATTCGTTAACGTTTACTTTCAGCTTTAATTTGGAAACATCAACTAACTCAAACAATTGGGTACCCTGGGTATTTACAAAAGCACCAACTTCAATGTATCTTTTGTTTACAATGCCGTTAATTGGCGATTTAATGTTTGCATCACTTAGTCTTCTTTGCGAAGCCTGTAAGCGCAATTTTGCATTTCTAGTAGCCAATTTAGCCTGATCTAACTGTTGTTGTGTAACGCCACCAGTTGAGAATGAGCTTTGGTATCTGGCCTCATCTCTTACTGCATTTTGGTAGTTCGCTTGAGCAGTTTCCCTATCTGTATTGATGATTTCGGCATCAACGCGGGCTAAAACCTGTCCCTTGCTTACTCGGTCGCCTTCATCTACATAAATAGCCGTAACACGACCTGCATTTTCTGATAAGAAGTTAAGTTCTTGTTTAGGAATAAAGTTTCCGTTTGCACTGAAATCTAAATTCACAGCTTTACGCTCTACCTGAGCAACACGAACGGCAACCGCACCACCACCTTTAGCAATGAAAGCAGTTTTTTCTTCGTTCTTCTTTTTATTGTTACTTAAAACATAAGCTATTGCACCAAGGGCAACAACAACTACGATGATTATGGTAATTACTCTTTTCATTTCTATTGTACTAGCGATTTAATATTTCCGTTTGATTTGATTAATTGTATTTCGGCGATTTTATAATTTAATAAAGCCTGTGTATAGCTGTTTTGTGCCGAGGTAAGCGCATTTTCCGTGTCCAAAAGATCGGTTAATGAAGCTAAACCGTTATTATAGTTGTTTTGTGTGCTTTTGTAAATTTCCTGAGCTAAATCAGCATTTTTACGCTGCGATTTTATAGTATTGATGTTGTTGCGCAATTGAATCTTTGCATTTTCATAGGCAAGGTTTAAAGAGTTTACAGATTCTTTTCTGCTTTCTTTTGCTTTTCTGATATCAACATCTGCCTGGCGGATTTTCGAGCGTGTTAAAAAGCCATTGAAAATAGGGATTTTTAGGGTTAAGCCAATTGCTGATGCCCCGTAACCAATTGCTGCTGCATTAGATTTCAAAAAGTCGAAACTATCGCTCTGACTAGAGTAAGTATAATTACCCGTTAAAGCCAGCGATGGATAATATTCGGCAACATAGGCTTTTCTTTGCAGCGATAAAAGTTTATCCTGGTTATCTAAAAGTTTTACCTCAGTTCTGTTCGCCAAATCAATAGAATCTGTAAAAACAGGTAAAGTAGTTACTTCAGTTAATTCTGTAGCAGGTAAACTGATCGGTGTTGCAACCGGCATTCCCATCGAAAATTTTAACTGATTTTCCAATTGGGTAATCGCATTAATCACCTGTTCGCGTTGTGTGTTCAGGTTGGTTAAATTAACATTAATCCTGTCTACATCTATTTTTCTGGCCAAACCGTTTTTATATTGGTTTGAAACAATTTTCTCTACAATGTTAACATTTTTAATGTTGGTATCGATTACGTTAAGCTGTTGTCTGTTTACTAAAACCTGGTAATAATTGTTGGCAACCAATTCGATAATCTGCTCTTCTGTGTATTGCGAAGTAAGGCTGTAATATTCCTCGCTGGAACGTGCAGCTTGCAGGCCGGTAAAAACCTGTTGGTTAAACAATTGCTGCGAAAGCTGAACACCTGCAGTCGAATTCCAGTTCTGACCTAATTTAATCGCCTGTGTTTGTCCGCCAAAGTTAGCAACCAATTGGCCGATAATTGGGTTATAGGTTAAGCCTACGTTTCCTGTAAGCTGAGGTAAGGCCTGAGCCCTAACTTCCTCTACCTTATATCGTCCGCCTTCAATATCCAGTTTCGCATTTCGAACCTTGGTGTTGTTTTGGAGCGCAAAGGTGAGCGCATCTTTTAAGGTAATTTGCTGCTGAGCAACCGCCAGTTGCGGCAAAACCGAACCGATAAGGAGTATGAGCATTAATTTTACCATTTTTACTCTAAGCATAATGTATTGTTTTTTTGTTTTTGGGTTCTTATTTAAGTTCTTCTGTTATAGCCAGAGATTTTATTTTTCTGTTAGTCTGCACACCTTAAACCCCGTACAAAAATGCTGGTGAGGTTTTTTTGTTTAAGTGTCATCCTGTTGAATGCTTTTTTATCAGGGAAAAGATCTTTTCCGGTTTCCATAATGCACATGGTACAAAGGCCCATCAAACTTTCCAGGTAGAGTTCTGCAACGTGGGCCGTATCATCATGTTCTATTTCTCCCTTGGCTTTTGCCTGACTGAATATCTCTGCAAAAAAATCTTTCTCAGATCCTTTAAGCGCTTGTAATTTGCCTTTAATTACATCATCATTTAATAAATCAGGAATACCTTCTGTAATCCTTAACATGTAATATTTCTGAAAAAATGTATTTCTTACATCTATGGTGTTAAAAAGTATTTCGTCCAGGGGTTGGTCGGGATTGTATTTCTTTTTTATCAGCTCAAAAAAATCGTGAAATACCCGCTCAATTACACCAATGATTAAATGCTTTTTATCCGGAAAATAATAATAGAGTGATGGTTTGGAAACTGACAAGTCTTCTGCAATATCATTCATCGTGGTTTTACCAATACCAAAATGGATAAAGCGTTTTATAGCACCATCAATAATTTGCTCTCTCTTTTTATCGGCTACAATCATTTTACTTTTCTACTTTCTGACTTTTTTAATATTTTAGTCAAAAATAGTGCTAAAAAATGATTTGTCATGAAAAGTTTGTTAAAAACAATATTAAGCTTACAGTGTAATGACATAATTTTGCATCTTTGACTGTTTATATCTTTACAAACCAATAATTTAGAAAAATTGTCTGTATTCATCAATATCCTTATTTTACTATTTACCATTATTTTTATGGAGTGTTTATCGTGGTTTATACACAAGTATTTATTCCATGGGCCACTCTGGTTTATGCATAAAAGCCATCACCAAAAGGCAAAATCATTTTTTGAATGGAACGATCTGTTCGCGGTGTTATTTGCCGGACTATCACTTTATTTAATGTACGCCGATCGGGATGGTTTTGGCTACCGGTTTTTTGTGGGCTTAGGCATTACTTTATATGGCCTGATTTATTTTGTAGTGCACGATTGGTTTGTACACCGTCGTTTTAAAACCTTCAAAAGTAATAATGCTTATTTGCAGGCTGTCCGGAAGGCACACAAAATTCACCATAAAAACAGGGGTAAAGAGAAGGGAAAGGCTTTTGGATTGTTGTTTGTGCGGAAAGCCGTATTAAAAAGCTAAATTATACTAAATGAAAAATTATTATCAGGTCATTCTTCTTGTAATTATTTCTTCGACCTTATATTCTTGTGGCAAAAAGACTAATCAAGACCGCGCCATTGCACTTGTAGAATCGAAATACGAAACCAGTAATCAGAACTTGAATTTCGACGGTTCAAAATTGGATAGTCTGTATAATATTTCTCCCCAGGCTTATGCCGACAGTATCAAAAAGGGAAACGAGTTGGATGTTACCCTGGCTAAATTAGAAAGCCAGATTGAGCATTTGAGTCAGGCAGAGTCGGATAGCGTTGGGTTGATCAGTGCCAGATTAACTAAAGAGCGATACCATTTGTTGGAGTTGGCTAAAACTAAACCTGCGTTTATTGGCTGGAAACTTTCTGGTGTAGCTGTAGCCGGAGATAAGCCTGAAATTTTAAGCTTTAATTTTGATAAGGAGATTACCAAAATCGTTCCTTAATTATTTTTTATTTTACTTTTGCAGCATAACCCAAAATCAATATGCTTCAAATCCAGGAAAATATTTCTCTAAAACCATATAACTCATTTGGTATAGATGTTAAGGCTAGTTATTTCGCTGAGATATCCTCTGAAGCAGATCTGGTTAGTTTATTTAAAAACGAGCTTGTAAAATCTCAGCAGCTGTTAGTGATAGGCGGAGGTAGCAATGTATTATTTACAAAGGATTACGATGGTTTAGTGATTAAAATCAGCATCAAAGGCATCCAATCTAAAGTTATTGATAATAAAGTTTTGGTAACTGCTGGTGCGGGGGAGGTTTGGAACGATTTTGTAAACTATTGTGTTGAATATCATTTTGCGGGGGTAGAAAATTTAAGCCTGATTCCGGGTACAGTGGGAGCTTCGCCCATACAGAATATTGGTGCTTATGGCGTAGAGCTGAAAGACGTTTTCGAAAGCTGTACCGCATTCGAAATTAAAACCGGAAAAATGAAAACCTTCGGTTATGCCGATTGTCATTTCGGCTATCGTGAAAGTATTTTCAAAGGAGAGTTGAAGGGGCAGTATATTATTACATCTGTTACTTTTCGTTTGTCTTCCGAAGCAAAAATTAATACTTCTTACGGTGCAATTGAAACTGAGCTGTTGAACAGGGGAATCGAAAACCCAAATATTGCAGATGTTTCATCTGCTGTATCGCATATCCGTGTAAGTAAACTGCCCGATCCATCAACTATTGGTAACGCCGGCAGTTTCTTCAAAAATCCTGTGATCGAAAAACATGAATTTGCAGATATTGTGGCTAAACACCCCGATGTGGTGCATTATCCTACAGCTGATGATAAAATTAAACTGGCGGCAGGCTGGTTAATTGAGCAGTGTGGCTGGAAGGGTAAAGTAGTTGGGCAAACAGGTACCTGGAAAAATCAGGCTTTGGTTTTAGTTAATCATGGCCACGCAACTGGTACAGAAGTGTATAATTTTTCTGAACAAATAATAGACAGTGTAAAGACTACTTTTGGAGTCACTTTAGAAAGAGAAGTAAATATTCTGTGACGAAGGCTGACTATTAGGTGGTTGGACGCTTTTAACACCGTGCCAGAAAAGTTTGGTATTAAGTTTGTTTGAGATTAAGCGAATGAACAATAATTGATTTGTTTTTAATCTCCTAAAGCTAAATATCATGACAAAATTTGAATTCAATCATCTGGTTAATCATCACTCGGTATCACTTAGATCTTATGCTTTAAATTTTACGAAAGACGCAGAAGACGCAAATGATTTGGTTCAGGATACGATGCTGAAAGCGATCACTTATTACAATAAGTTTAAAGAGGGTACGAATTTAAAAGGCTGGTTGTTTACCATCATGAAAAATACTTTCATTAATAACTATCGCCGACTAGTTAAAACAAATACTTTAATTACGCAGAGCGAAGACATCTCTTCTGCAAACCTTTCATATAGCGCAACCAAAAACCAGGCAGAAAGTAAATTTGTTTTGGGTGATATTGATAAAGCGTTATCTCAATTACCTGAAGAATATTATGTGCCGTTTATCCGCTATTTTGAAGGTTACAAATACCATGAAATTGCAGATATGTTAGAAATTCCAATTGGAACAGTAAAAACACGTATCCACGTAGCAAGAGGTATATTAAAAAAATACCTTAAAACTTACTCAAAAGAAATTGCCAGTGTAGAATTGGTTTAAGATACATCTATTTGAAAAACCAGGGGCTCAGATTTATCTGGGCCTTTTTTGTTATCACTCCAAAAAGAAACGTCATCTCGACTGAAGCGCAGCGGAATGGGAGAGATCTATTTTGCTGAGCACTACGTTGCTCTCGGCTGCGTTGGACTTCGCTCGAACTGACAAGTACATAGGAAGCAAATTTGAAACTCAGTGATGAAGCCTGAACTTTTGCACAAAGTTTTCCAAAAAACCTAAAAAGCAAAAGGCCCGGAAAATCCAGGCCTTTTTGCTTATCATATATTTGGTTAGTTGATTCTTATTTTTTCTTTCAACAATCTGCCTTCTCTCTTATTTCGAAACAAATGCAAACCTCAAGTAATTATGTGTTTTGAAGCGTTATTGCAGTGTTTTTGTTTTGTGGTTATAAAGATAAGGGAAATTTTAAATTTGTCAAGCTTTTTTTAACTTTTTTTTTATTTCTTTTGCTACCACTTGTCCGGAGATGATTGCAGGTGGCACTCCGGGGCCTGGAACGGTTAATTGTCCTGTATATAAAAAATTTGTTACTTTACTTTTCATTTTGGGTTTTAAGAAAGCAGTCTGTTTCAAAGTGTTTGCTAATCCATACGCATTTCCTTTAAAAGCGTGGTAATCTTCAACAAAATCGTTCATGGCGTAACTCCGTTTAAACAGAATGTTACCACTAATGTCGTTTCCGGTTAAATTTTTGAAGCGGTTTAACAATAAATTAAAATATTCTTCCCTTTTGCTTTCGCTATCTTTTAAATCGGGTGCAAGCGGAACCAAAAAGAAAAGGTTTTCGCAACCCTCTGGCGCTACGCCCGGGTCGGTAACCGATGGACAGCAGGCATAAAATAATGGTTTTGACGGCCATTGTGGATTGCTGTAGATTTCTTCAGCATGTTGATCAAAATTCTCGTCGAAGAATAAGTTATGGTGTAATATATTGTCTAGTTTTTTATTTAGGCCGATATAGAATAATAGACAGGAAGGTGCCATTGTTCTCTTCTCCCAATACTTTTTACTGTAATTACGGTAAGGTTGATCAAAAAGATGTTGATCGATGTGCTGATAATCTGCATTACCCACTACAAAATCGCTTTTAAAATTTTCTTTATTCGTAATTACGTATTCTGCAAGGTTGTCTTTTACTTCTATTTTGGTTACTTCTGTATCGAAAATAAATTTCACGCCCTGCTCTTCGGCAATTTTCTGCATGGCATTCACAATTTTGTGCATGCCGCCCATAGGGTACCAGGTACCTAAAACAAGATCGGCATAGTTCATTAAACTATACAGCGCAGGCGTGTTCTGTGGTGTGGCACCTAAAAATAGGACTGGGAATTCTAACAGTTTCCTTAAACGCTCGCTTTTGAACAACTGGTGTACGTGCTTGCGCATATTGCCCAAAAGCTGCAGTTTGATTCCGCTAATAGCTAAACGTGGGTCGAAATATTCCATTATACTATGCGAGGGTTTGAAAACATATTCATTCATGCCTACATCGTATTTATACTTAGCCTGATCGAGGAAATGTTTTAGGTTGCCGCTGCTGCCGGGCTCTAATTTTTCAAATAAAGCATATAAGTCATCTAATGTTGCTGAAACATCAATAGTATCACTTTTACCAAAATAAATGCGGTAAGAAGGACTTAGTCTTTTAAGTTCATAAAAATCGGCGGCTGTTTTATCAAAGATCTGGTAGTAGTTTTCGAAAACATCCGGCATCCAATACCAGCTCGGCCCCATATCGAAAAGAAAACCATCTTTTTCCCAGGTTCTGGCCCTGCCACCGGCCATTTCGTTTTTTTCGATAACAGTAACATCACAACCATCTTTAGCCAATAAAGCTGCCGCAGCTAAGCCTGCAAAACCGGCACCTATAATGGTAACCGTGGGTTTTTTCTCCATGATGTAAATAAAGGAATTTTATTGCGTTTTGTTTTGGTTTTCTGTCATTCTGTTTGTCATTCTGAACACAGTGAAGAATCTTTCTTTTGTTAGTAGTAATCTTTATAGGAGCTTGATTCGATTGATAGTTAGGTGCTGTATTTCATCGGTTGTAGATCCTTCGCTGCGCTACCATTGACTGGACACCAATAGAAAAGTCGTCATCTCGACTGTAGCGCAGCGAAATGGAGAGATCTATTTAGTTAGATTTCTCGACTGCGTTGCACTCCGCTCGAAATGACGGTAACTAGAGGGGTTTTTACGCGTAGATTAATACCGTCATTTATATTGATTTTTATGAAATAAATTAACCCTCAGGATGACAGTGGGGAGAAATAATTGTCATTCTGAACGCAGTGAAGAATCTTTCTTTTGTTAGCAGTAATCTAATGGGAGCTTGATTCAATCGATCGTTTAGGTGCTGTGTTTCATCGGTTGTAGATCCTTCGCTATGCTCAGGATCACAGTAGAAGCAAAAGCGCTTAGCTTTTCTTACCTTTGCCCATAACCATGATTAAAATACGCATTATATTTTTACTGCTCTTTGCAGTAAGCCATGTTACTTATGCTCAGTTATCCACTAAAGAAATTGCAATATTAAAAATTAATATGGTTAAGGCGGTGGAAAACCCAAAGCTAACCGACTCGTTATTTGCAAACTTGAACAAACTTCCCAATAAAACAGCCCTGATAACCGGCTACACAGGAACCCTGGAGGCGCTTAAGGCCAAACACTCCTGGAATCCGTATAACAAGATTAAGTATGTGAGCCAATCGCTAAAAACGATACAAAAAGCTATAGATATGGACAAGGAAAATCTGGAGATCCGTTTTATGCGGTTTTCAATTGAATTTTATACCCCTTCCTTTCTCGGTTTCAGTAAAGATTTGGTTCAGGATAAAAAAGAGATCGTTAAACATTATCAAAATGAAAACTTTGGTCTTGCCGATCGCGAACTGGTTAAAAACGTAGCTAAATTTATGATCGACAGTAAAAAATGCAGTTCTGCTGAAGTTAAAATTTTGACCAAACACCTTTAGAATGAAGTACATTTATCTGCTTATTAATATTGCCGTAATTTTTTTTCCACTGGTTTTATCATTCGATAAAAAGGTTCATTTTTTTAGCAAATGGAAGTTTGTGTTTCCTGCAATATTGCTCACTGGTATTATATTTTTGATTTGGGATATCTTGTTTACCAAGCTTGCAGTATGGTCTTTTAATCCCGATTACCTTGTTGGAGTAAACCTTTTTGGGCTACCTTTAGAAGAAATTCTATTCTTTTTAACGGTTCCTTATGCCTGTGTGTTTATTTACGATTGTTTGAATGCTTATTTTCCAAAAAACGACCTGCAAAAGTATAGCTTCGCAATAAGTAATCTGTTCCTGGGGCTTTGCGTGGCCATTTTATTTTTTGGTTATAACAGGTGGTACACGCTGATCAATTTTGGCTTTTTATTTATAGTACTGGCTTATGTAGAGTATGTAAATGTAGATTTTAGGTTTATGTACAAGTTCTACAGGGCTTACCTGATTTCGCTTATTCCTTTCTATATTGTAAATGGATTTTTAACTTCTATACCTGTGGTGATGTACAACGATAAGCAAAACCTTGGTTTTAGAGTAGGTACCATTCCTTTCGAAGATCATTTTTATTTAATGGGACTATTATTGATGAATATTTACCTGTACGAAGTTTTTAAAAGTAAGGGGGATAAAAGCGAGGCGTAAGATAAGATTGTTTATTTTTTTTGGAAAACAAATATTCAGTAGTTCTTGGCTGGGTTTAGTCCCGCTTTTCATTCCAAGTCCTCGCTGCGCTGTGGGCTTTCCATTTCAATCGGGTTTATTAACAGGGTTTCTGCACACTGCAATCGCAAAAATGAAATGCTGTAGTAGCCAACTAGCCCCGGTTGAAGCGATACCCTGCAGCAACGAGGTACGAGGCAGCGAAGCGTATAAGCGTAAAACGGGAACACAATTATTGCTTTGTACAAGCATTGTGCTCCAGAATATGAAAATTGATTCACGGATATTAGGGTAGGGGCTTCGACTCCGCTCAGATAGAGAACTTTGCATTGACCTTTAACCATATAAGACATTAAAGAAAACATAATCTTATATGCTTAAAAACCTTTTTGATTATCTTCAACCCGAAATTAATTTAAATGGATTTACCCAGTTATACCAAACAACAACTCGCTTTACGCAACGGACAGGACAAGCCTCAGATCTGGGTGGCATACAAAGGTTTAATCTACGATATGACCAATAGCAGGCTGTGGCGGAACGGTAAACACTATGAGCACTGGGCCGGGCAGGATTTGACTGACGAACTGCCTGATGCACCGCACACCGATGCTGTTTTTGAAAAGTTTATACCGATAGCTGTACTCGTTAAACCAAATTAATTTTTGTAAGCCGGATTGTTAGACGTAAAGATTTTACCCAATAAAAAAGCCGCAGTTTATAAGAAATTAGTCTTTAAAATCTACGGCTTAATTTATGTGCAGTACGAAACTGGGAACTGCCTATTGAAAACTGTTAACTGATTATGCTTCTATAGTGAAAGCACTTAAGTTTACAAATTCCTGAATTCTTGCTGCAACTTCCTCATCGGTTAAATTTAATAACTTTTCTGTTCCAAATTTCTCTACACAGAAAGAAGCCAGTGCAGAACCATAAATGATTGCATTTTTCATGTTATTGAAGTTGATTGTACCCACCTTAGCCAAATAACCGATAAAACCTCCTGCGAAGGTATCGCCAGCACCTGTAGGATCAAATACTTCTGCTAAAGGTAAGGCTGGGGCTGAGAAAATCTGATCTTCATGGAATAACAATGCGCCATGCTCACCTTTTTTAATGATCAAATATTTTGGACCCATGGTAAGGATTTTCTTCGCTGCTTTTACCAATGAATATTCGCCCGACAACTGACGTGCTTCGGCATCATTGATGGTTAATACATCTACGATTTTAATGGTTTCCAATAAATCATCCATCATAATATCCATCCAAAAGTTCATGGTGTCCATTACGATTAATTTCGGGCGGTTTTTAAGGCGTTTAATTACCGTTTGCTGCACCTGTGGGGTTAGGTTGCCTAACATCAGGTATTCGCAGTCCTGATAACTCTCCGGAATAATCGGGTCAAAATTTTCCAATACATTCAATTCTGTAATTAAAGTATCGCGGCTGTTCATGTCGTTGTGGTATTTACCTGACCAGAAAAATGATTTTTCACCTGCTTTAATCTGTAGTCCTTCGGTGTCAATACCGTGTTTGGTTAAGATGTCGATGTCTGATTGATGAAAGTCATCTCCCACTACCGCTACAATTTTTGCTTTATTATAAAAGTAAGAAGCGGCTAAACTTGCGTACGTTGCAGCACCACCAACAATTTTATCTGTTTTTCCGAATGGAGTTTCAATAGCATCAAAAGCTACAGTACCTATGATTATCAGGCTCATATATATGTATTAATTTTTTTTTAAAATTTTTCACTGCAAATATTGCATAAATAATTTAAAAGCCCTAATATTGCATTCCCAAAACGAACAAGGGTAGTTGTACTGAAAAGTGTAAATAACCGCCGTTTTAGGAAACAACCAGCACTCCTTCTTAGCTCAGCTGGTTAGAGCATCTGACTGTTAATCAGAGGGTCGCTGGTTCGAGCCCAGCAGAGGGAGCCTTAGAGGGCAAACAGAAAAAATTCTCGTTTGCCCTTTCTTTTTTTACTCCTAATTAACTGTTAATCAGATACATGATATGGGATAGAAAGTCTACTTTAGCGGTTCGATGTTGCAGTGCCAAATGGGATCAAGCAAAAAAGTTGGGGAGTTGAGAAGTTTATTTAATTTTGTACGACATTATTATTTTGGACATTTCAATACTATCATTAATACTGCCTGAAGGCTTAACCGACTACTTTGAACTTTATAAGTTCGAACTTTCTGAGGGCTCTTATCATATTTATCTTTTAGAAAAAAATATTCATCCCGAAGAATATTGCGGCGAAAAGTTAATTTCTAAAGGTTTTTTCGATGAAATTACCGTTCGTGACTTTCCTTTACGGGGAAAGCCTTGTTATTTGAAGTTAAAGCGACGCAAGTGGCAAAATGTGAACACCAAAAAGATTGTTT